>Ga0255341_1002843_pt1 | contig 20647 bp, 13 predicted proteins | sample wastewater_treat_8_FD_192418 | JGI IMG/M metagenome (GOLD analysis project Ga0255341, IMG submission 192418) | Wastewater microbial communities from Lulu Island WWTP, Vancouver, Canada - plant12 | ecosystem: Engineered > WWTP > Wastewater > Unclassified | place: Canada: Vancouver, British...
TTGTAAAACAACTAATTGATTTATTTCACAAGCTTGAAAAGATCAGGATAAGCACTTCCATGAACAATATCACCGGTCAGAACGGAGAAGTCTTAGGCGCCAGGGCTGTAATTGAGCTTCCCGTTCTCAAATCCTGATGTAAATATCTGAATGATTTAGTTGTACAGCTATTAATACCTATCGATCATTAGTCAATATACCTAGTGCTAATGATTGATGGTTTGGCATTCTTTCTTGAAATTTGAAACTGTATTCTGCCAAACATGATTTAAACAATCAGCAATAAGTTAATCAGGGCTTAACGGGTAAAAATACTATCACTGAAACAAATATATTAATAGTTAATCACATTAAAATTTATGAAATAACTAAGTCTTTCAGCATAAAAGGCTTAAGTATTAAAGGTCATTACAGTCATGAAAACATTCTTTAAATTTGGGTTATTGATATTATTCTTTGGAGTAATTCAAGGTAATATGAATGCATATTCTCAACCAAATGCCACTGTAACTAGTGTCACATTTGATAAAACCCAGGTCATAAGAGGTGTTGAAATGATTTATGCAGCTGTTTATATTAGAAATACAGGAAATGTAAGGGGTACTTTCTATATTACAGTCTCTCCTCAGGATATAAATGGCACATGGTATGATTTTACTCCGACCAGGGCTAGTATTACATTAGATCCAGGTGCAACTGGGGGTGTTCAAGTTACGTGGTCTCCTTCTTCCAGTGTTCCAACTGGAGCTTGTTATTTTTATTTGAAAGTTTACAAAAGCAGTACGGGTTCCGATTATTATACTGACTATGAAAGGTCCTCTGCATTTACAATAATTGCAGAAACTCGTAATGCAATAGTGACCAGTGTTACTTTTGATAAAACTCAGGTGATTCGGGGAGTTGAAACGATTTATGCAGCTGTTTATATTAGAAATACAGGAAATGTAAGGGGTACTTTCTATATTACAGCCTCTCCTCAGGATATAAATGGCACATGGTATGATTTTACTCCGACCAGGGCTAGTATTACATTAGATCCAGGTGCAACTGGGGGTGTTCAAGTTACGTGGTCTCCTTCTTCCAGTGTTCCAACTGGAGCTTGTTATTTTTATTTGAAAGTTTACAAAAGCAGTACGGGTTCCGATTATTATACTGACTATGAAAGGTCCTCTGCATTTACAATTATTGATCAAATATTAAACGCCAGTTTTGAGAGCGTTACTTTTGACATTTCTCAAATAAGAAGAGGTATCGAAACTATTCATTGTGCAATATATATTAGAAACACTGGTAACATTAGAGGAACATTTTATATCACTGCTTCAACTGAAGATATTAATGGAATCTGGCACGATTTTTTACCACAAAGGATTAGTATTACCTTAGATCCAGGATCATCAGGAGGAGTTCAAGTCAATTGGTCCCCGCCGGCTAATTATCCACTCGGATCATGCTATTTCTATTCCAAAATCTATAAAGCATCTACTGGGACTGAGTTTTATTCAGATTATGAAAGGACTTCTGCTTTCTCGATTAATGCTAATTCTAATCCACTACCTATAAATAGTGGATTTATAGCTTATCACGTTGACAGTAATAATGAAATCCTTCATTCTCCAGTAAATAGGAATGATGGTAATATATTTATCTATAAATTCGGATCAACCGACCCTCCGAAGAACATTACATCGAAGTTTGATATAGGAAATGCCATGAATCCACATTTCAGTCCCGACGGATCAATGCTAACATTTATGGCTATCCCTAAAGGTGAAAGTCTAAGTTGGTCAAATATGAGAGTGTACATTTATGACATTCTCACAGAAACTTTAAGATCTCCCTTAAACATTGGCCAAGACCCAAAGTTCTCTTTTGATGGGAATATGATAGTATTTAAACAAGATAATGTTATCAAATTAATGAATTTAAATGGTGATATTATTAATAATAATGTTACTAATCAGACTGTTCATGAAGAATCTATGCCTTTTTTCACAGTTGGAGATGATAGAATAATATATGCAAGAGGAGTACAATCTAATTCAGATATATATATTGTGAATTTGAATGGATCAGGTAATCAACCTCTCGCTAATATTAGTAATTTACATGAATATTATCCCATAACAAGAGACGCAAATTCATTTTTCTATACAAGAGCTTCAGGTCCAACATCATTTAAAGATCAAATTTTCATTGGTAATTATATTGGAAACCCAGAACCAGTATTTGACAATATGTCAAAATTTGAATGTGCCGATCCATTCCCTGGTCCTTCACCATATTTCTTTTTTTCTTTAGATGACGATTATGATGAAACAGGGTATAATTTATTTCTTGGAAATGCAGAAAATGGGGATACATGGCAACTTGGTCAATTGGGTATTAATACTTCACTTTATGAATTAGGAGTTACTTATACAAGTCAAGTTCCAAGTGTTGTACATGTAACAGGGGTATCAGTTCAACCACCGACAATGAACTTATATGCAGGAGGATCAACGGGGACGGTGATTGCCACAGTAGTTCCTTCCAATGCAACCAATCAAAATGTAAACTGGACTTCTTCGTCTATTGGAGTTGCCACTGTCAATACGAATGGGGTTATCACCCCTATTGCTGCTGGTACATCAATCATCACTGCAACGACGGTTGATGGTGGATTTACAGCTACCTGTGTAGTTAATGTTACTGCTCCAACCATCATATTAACTTCGCCTAATGGTGGAGAAACATGGCCGATTGGAAGTACTCAGAACATAACATGGACATCTTCTGGAACAAGTGGCAATGTACGGATAGAGTATTCAACCAACAATGGCTCAACCTGGACTGGTATTATTTCCAGCACCCCGGACGACGGGAACTATCAATGGACAGTACCGAATACCCCATCATCAAACTGCCTGATAAGAATATCAGATACCGACGGAAGCCCAACTGATCAGAGTAATGCTGTATTCACTATTTCAGCTATACCAGCAATAACTGTAACCGCTCCCAATGGTGGAGAAACATGGCCGGTTGGAAGTACTCAGAACATAACATGGACATCCTCAGGAACAAGTGGCAATGTACGAATAGAATACTCCACTAATAATGGCTCAACCTGGACTGGTATTATCTCCAGCACCCCGGACGACGGGAACTATCAATGGACAGTACCAAATACCCCATCAACAAACTGCTTGATAAGAATATCAGATACCGACGGAAGCCCAACTGATCAGAGTAATGCTGTATTCACTATTTCAGCTATACCAGCAATAACTGTAACCGCTCCCAATGGTGGAGAAACATGGCCGGTTGGAAGTACTCAGAACATAACATGGACATCCTCAGGAACAAGTGGCAATGTACGGATAGAGTATTCAACCAACAATGGCTCAACCTGGACTGGTATTATCTCCAGCACCCCGGACGACGGGAACCATCAATGGTCAGTACCAAATACCCCATCAACAAACTGCCTGGTAAGAATATCAGATACCGACGGAAGCCCAACTGATCAGAGTAATGCTGCATTCGCCATTGTAAGGTCTTACCTTACTATTACACCAGTAAACCAGAATGTTTTGTCTTCTTCCGGAACAGTAAGTTTTGATGTTGTATCGAACGTAACCTGGACGGCAACCAGTAATCAAACCTGGTGTACAATTACTCCCTCGGGAACAGGCAATGGAACTATCACTGCTACTTACCAGGCCAATACGGGACCTGGTACAAGAACAGCAACAATAACAGTTTCAGGAACTGGTGTTAATCCCCAAAATGTGACAGTAACACAATCTGGAATATCTAATTCTCCACCTGATAAACCAACTTTATCAACTCCATACAATGTAAGTAGTAATTCTTTACCTTTTAGATTTTCATGGACTTGTTCTGATCCAGATGGAGACGAACTTACATATGTTTTAAAAACTAGAATGATTGGTGAAAGTAACTGGATAGACAATCTAATGAATACCCAAAATTATCTCGATGTGATAAGTATTCATCATGACTACTATAACATTCCAATGGAATGGTGTGTTGTGGCTTCAGATAGCGAGACTGAAAGTACAAGTGATGTTTGGGAATATATAATAATCACCAATCAATTAATCGTGTCGCCAGACAACCAGAATGTTGGTGTAGAAGCCGGGAATACAAATTTCAGTATTACAACCGATGCAAGTTGGGTTATTGCCGACCATGCCCCATGGCTATCAGTTAGTCCTTCAATGGGCCAGGGCAATGTTGATATAACTGTGACATATTCTGCAAACAATTCAATAAGTAGTAGAATTGGATCGATTATCGTAACAGAGGGGGGGTATAACCCACGAATGAAGACAGTGACAGTAACACAAGCTGGTACATCACCGACTCTAATTGTATCACCAGCGAACCAGAATGCTTCGTCTTCTTCCGGAACAGTAAGTTTTGATGTTGCATCGAACGTAAACTGGACAGTAAGCAGTAATCAGACCTGGTGTACAGTTACTCCCTCGGGAACAGGTAATGGAACTATCACTGCTACTTACCAGACCAATACGGGACCTGGTACAAGGACAGCAACAATAACAGTTTCAGGATCAGGAGTAAATAACCAGACAGTGACAGTAACACAAGCTGGTACATCACCAACTCTAATTGTATCACCAGCGAACCAGAATGCTTCGTCTTCTTCCGGAACAGTAAGTTTTGATGTTGCATCGAACGTAAACTGGACAGTAAGCAGTAATCAGACCTGGTGTACAGTTACTCCCTCGGGAACAGGTAATGGAACTATCACTGCTACTTACCAGACCAATACGGGACCTGGTACAAGGACAGCAACAATAACAGTTTCAGGATCAGGAGTAAATAACCAGACAGTGACAGTAACACAAGCTGGTACATCACCAACTCTAATTGTATCACCAGCGAACCAGAATGCTTCGTCTTCTTCCGGAACAGTAAGTTTTGATGTTGCATCGAACATAACCTGGACAGTAAGCAGTAATCAGACCTGGTGTACAGTTACTTCCTCGGGAACAGGTAATGGAATTATCACTGCTACTTATCAGACCAATACGGGACCTGGTACAAGAACAGCAACAATAACAGTTTCAGGATCAGGAGTAAACAACCAGACAGTGACAGTAACCCAATTATGTAGCTCTCCAGAACAACCAGGGTTGATAGCTGGCAAGACCAGGATTATTAAAAATTCAACAGAAACCTACAGTATACAACCGGTACCTGGGGCATCATCGTATACATGGGTATTACCAATGGGGTGGAATGGTAATTCAACATCTACATCTATATTAGTTACCACAAATGAAGATGCAATCAGTGGAAATATCTCAGTGGTTGCAAATAATGACTGTGGTTCAAGTGAACCTGGTATTTTATACGTTGAAGTGGGGGATTGTGTTACTCCACAAATCTTTCTCAAATGGGATGATGTGCTGATTTGTTCGAATATTGACAACATATTTCTAAGTTATCAATGGTTTAATGGAACAATATCAATCCCGGGAGCAAATGAACAATATTATGTAACATCAAAACAACCAGGCATCTATAAGGTTGAAACGATAGATATAAATGGCTGTAGAGAAATGTCAAATGAGATTACGGTAACAGGATCAAAATCACTGACATTATATCCAAATCCTGCAAAGTCGTCATTTACGGTAAGCATAATTGATCAGCCTGTTGGGAAGGTAAATCTTAGAATAATTAACTCGACAGGTATGAAAATAATGGATATTGAAACTGAAAAAGCTGACATTGAGTTCTTGAAAGAAATACCTTCCGATGATTTAGAAGAAGGTTTTTATATAGTACAAGTTATTATTGATCAGACATATTTGTATAATTCAAAAATCCTGATAATAAAGTAATTACTGCCATGAAACACATGTATTGTAAAATAGTTATTTGTTATTTTATATTGGTATTTTTTATTCCAACCAATGTGAACTCCCAGAGTATGATCAATAAGTACTGGCGACCATATTTTTGGTTTGTTGGAGTAAATGCAGGGATTTCACAAACAGCTTTGTCAAATCCTAGTACTTCAACAACACCGGGGATTGATCTTACAAAAAAGAATTCGTTCTTAGTATCTGTTGAAGCAGGCTACCTTCTTTCGAAGTATTATGGAATATCTACCGGACTGGGATTTAGTCCATATTTCACTCAGCTATCTCTTAACCAATATTCAAACACATTTAATACCATCGATTCAGAAAATGAAACATATGAGAGAAGAATAGTTGGTAACAATATAAAAGAGAATCAAAGAATTTACTTCCTCGAAATTCCTGTAATGCTTAATTTCTTTTTACCTATGTTCAAGACAAATGGATTTTATCTTCAGACCGGCCTGAATATGTCCATGCCGATAATAAAAACATACTCAAGTACTGGCATTTATTCATATTCAGGTTACTATCCAGCCTATAATGTAACTCTGAATGATATCCCGTATGAAGGATTTAAGAGCAACATTGATTGTAAGGATGAAGGAGATTTAAGAATAAAAAGAATTAATCCTGAATTAGTCGCAGTTGGCGGATATTATTTTTACCCTGACCCCCGTGTGAAGATGTCCTTGGGCTTATTCTATAAAAGAATGTTGACTGATATTTCTGATTATTCCAAAGGTCAGCCATTTCATCTTTCCATTGAGGAAAATCAAATAAGAAGTTTGATGGAAGGTAGTGAAAAGACAACTGCAAATTCAGTTGGAATAATGATTTCTCTAAGATATTTCATTAAATAGTCAAACCTTAAAAATTCAAGTTTGGTAACACGTAAGCATTTGGCTAGGTACCATATTGTCATGAAACCCACATGTATTGCATACACAAACACTTATGTATGTAATTATCAAACATATGCGGTTCCCCCGCTTGAGCGGGGCAGGCTATCCGACCATTAAAATAAATTATATTCGGATATAATGATGTTCATTGCCACCTGAGTATAGGATGGCTGCATTTTCCGCTACATTGTAGTTACCGAAGAACAAATAATTTTTCCTTCCCAGAGCCGAAGGCCTGATGGCATATTCAAACAAGTTGTTATTAATCTGGTACCTTTCGTCCGGATTCTATTTCGAAAGTCACCGGAACAATAAACAGGTATGGGTAAGTCTTATACGTTCTGTTGTTATTGGATTTTTACTTTTCATAAATACTTTATATTTCAATAGTTTACCAAACAATAATCTGGGGCTTTTCATCTTTCAGATCAGGTGAAAGCATTCCACTTTTGGCATTAATATAAGTTGGATCACAAATGAAATATTTATGTTCTTGATAAAGAATATAGTCCCCATTAAATTCTTCTGGGAAATTGACAGCTAATGTTATATGATCATTGAATTCAAGGCCAACGCAGGGTAATCCAGTGAAATATGTCACTAGTTGGCCAAGCAAAACAGTTCGGTCCTCACAATCGGAATATGGATAAAACAGACTTTCCTCAGCAAACATATAACGTTCTTTTCCAAATTGTTCCTGGTCAGTCTTGTAAGGAATGGCTTTTTGAATAAATGCTAACAGAATATTTATCTTTTCAATACTAGTCTTTCCTTGAAATATAGGTATGAATAGTTTACTAAGAGTGGTTAAAATGGAAGATGAAAGAGGCAAGTCAAAATAAATATTTAGATCACATTGGGGATAGATATTTAAAAAATCCAAATACTCTTTGTTAAAAACAAGATTCACTTTTTCTTGATTAAATGTTAATTCACGCTCTTCAATCTTCTCACTGCTAATCAATGGGATTCCTGACAATTTAAATGAAAACACCTTTGCATTATTAGTAAAAAAACCTTGATAAGTCTTTAAATGATCAGGTTGATTTTCTTCATAATTAAGTACATAATAATGTATGCCTTTATCTGTCAAATAAGGTATACCATATAATACTTCTTTAGAAGGGACCAACAAGAATAATGACTCATTATTGAATCCCACTTTTAAACAGTAACCACTTTTTATTAATGCATACCAAATAAAGAGAATTTCTTCATTCTTATTGCTAAATATACTCTCCGCTGCTTTACTCAAGATCAAGTAGTATCCCCAATCATTAAAATTAGATGTCACTTTTATCTTTTCAAACTCATTAATATTATAATCCCAAATTATATTATTGGTTAACAATTCTTTATAGAAAGTATAAATGGACTTTTCATTTAAACTTGTTAGTTTAGGCAACTTGGTGGGATAATAAAATAGATTAGTATTTGAACCAAAAATATTTATTGACTTAAGTATTGCATTGGATTTAAAACCTTTGATTTTAAATTCTTGTGTTACAGTATCAATAAATAATTCTTTTTCATGAATAACCAAAGAAGTCTGATCAGCTATAATGGAATTAGGACTTTTTTTTCCATCCAGCGACTCAACCTGGAAAATCGGTTGATCCTTTGGTTTGGGCTTTACTGGCTGAACGTTTTTAAAGATATCGAATTCCTGCCAAGTTTGTTCTAAGAACTTCAAAAAAGCAGAATCATTCTGAGATTTGAATTTATTAAAATCATATTCAGCGGATTTGCGATACTTTTCAAAGTCTCTTAAATAAGCATTGAATACTGTATCAGTCTGAGCCTGTACAATATTGGCAAAAATTATTATTATAAATACTGTCGCCTGCCTCTTCATTTGGTGAGAGATTGTTCATAATTCTCGGGAGTTTCTTTCAGTATAAAATCCCCAGACGAAGAAGTTCCAGAAATTTCCCACTTGTACAAACCTGGTCTGATCTGTTTTAAAGGGATCGTTATAGAATCAGTTTTTAATTCAAATTCAAGTACAATCTTATTGTCAGAATCCTTTATAAATACATGTAATACATTTATTACTCCTTTGGGGCGGTAAATAATTAAAGTATCAAGAGAATTATACTCGATAGGCATAATATAATAGTTTCCCTTTTGAGGCTGGACGATTTGTTGCACAGGTGAAAGAAGAGTTTTATTAGTATCTATTACTGAATTTGAAATTTCGTTAGTTATCAATTTATTATCTTTTTGAATGACTAACAGACCAGCAATTCCTAAAACAATAGCAATTGAAGCAGCAGTGTAATAGAATGTAATTCTTTTCTTCCTTTTTTGATTTATAACTAAAAGTTCCTTAATATGTTTGTTCGTTGTACTATATTGTTCTGATTCTACCCAGTACTTTTGAATCTTAGAGCGAAAATTGAATGCTTTTAAGAATTCTTCATCATTTTCTAATCTATTAAGGAATTGCTTTTCTTCTTCAGTTGATAAGTTCCCTAAAATAAAGCTTTCAATTAAATCAAAATCAATCTTATTGTTCATTTTTTAATTAAGAAATTCTTGATATTTTGGGTGACTTAATGTAAGTTCTCGTAACTGATCAAGACAGCGTTTAAAGCGTTGTCTGGCATTTTCAGAGGTAATATTTAATTTAATCGCAATCTCATTAAAACCAAGTAATTTATTGCGCTCAGCTTCTTTCCCCTCATCAGATTGTTTAAAACGTAAATCAAGAATTTCACGACAACTTTTTTCTGTTTTTTCTTTGATTTCGCTTATTAAAACTAACAGGTCGTAATAATCATCATCTTCTATTTCATCAATAATTTCTCTCCCTTCAATTGTTGTTGTTTTATGGTTGGTTAATATTTTTAAACAGATATTCCTACAGATTCGATTTAGATACGTTGATAGAGAACTCTCGTTTTTAAATCTGCCAGCTCTTATATTAACAATAAGTCTCATTAGTCCCTCTTGAAAAATATCATCAGGTTCAAGTAAGGTATTCCGCAACGAAAAAACCATTTTCTTTATTGGCGTATATTGTGCTCTAATAAGGGTATTTATTGCCCAATCCTCATTATTGTTTATTCCAGAAATAATATCCTCATCTGTAAAGGAATGTTTATTTATGTTTGGGATGAAAGATGATATCATGTGATTGTCTTATTACTTTGGTCTTATATCGAATTTATAAAATAGTTAACAAAGTCAATGTACCTCAAAATTTATACGTTCCGGCAGACCAGGAGAGATATAAAGTGTTTCTAAGGTGTATGGTTCATTTTCCTCATAATCAAATATTGAGTTATCATTTAGATCCCAAAAAACAATTAATTGATAAGTTTCTTTTGATGGTAAACTGCTTGTTTTGTAAGTAATATTTTGGACATTAAGATTAACAGGGGTATCTGTAATTTTCAAGTAAAAATAAGGCGTAGCATCTCCAACACCTGAAATATCTAAAAATACATTATGATTCCCAGTTTTTGACCCATTATAACTAATTATTCCTTCTGCCCAACCGTCATCTGTTGGATATGATTTATCAACTACATAAATGTTAACTTTTGGAACTTCAAAACCTATAAGATCAAGGGTAACAGGGGCAATATAAGGTTCATATTCCTCCCAGGTCTCTGAATCATTCCAATCCCAGAAACCACTTATTTTATATAATCCGGGATTAAACTTAGCATGACTGATAAACGATTTGCCTGTCCTTAATTCATAATCACCTTGGATGTCTAGTGATATAGAATTAGATAAAGTTTTGTTATTTGATTCAATAACAATAAAGAGTTTATGTGTAAAATTAACAATATTTGCTTTTGCCGTTCCGGAGTAAGTTATATAAAATTCTATATTTTGTGCTGAGGGTTTTTCTTCAGGACCCTGTACGTTATCTTTTTTACATGAACTATTACATATAATAAAGAAACCACTAAGGAGGCAGATTGAAAACAATTTTAGTCTCATCATAATAGATTATTTGTCCTGCTTTTTAAGTTAATTGGAAAATGGATGTATTTTTTTCATTTATCTGTCTTTAATGCATCGCACTGCCCATCCGATATTCACAGAATTAGGAAACATTTTTGCATAATACCAGGGATTATCAAAAGACAATCCCATGTTATCAATTGTTGAAGAATTCCTTATCCTCTGAGATGACCACATTATAAATTCTTCTCCTAACTCTGTAAACGAACCATCTTCATTTCTTGTACCACTTGGTAAAGCCGTAAAACCACTTTCGTTAGTTGCGCCATAATTAGGGGCAGACCAATGGGATAATCCACTTTCCTTTAGTTTGCCCCCTACGTCTCCTTCAGTACCTCCCAGATAACTTATAAGTAAATTTATTTCGAAACTAGTTGGAATATGCCATCCATCCGGACAAATACCTTTAATTGTTCCAAATGACTCATAATCATTTGGTGCATTATATTGCATCATTTCATCCCATTGATATAATCCACCATATATATCGCAGTTGGTAATGAGGTTATTATAGCTATATTTCTCTATAATTCCATTATTTGTTTGATCTAAAGATCCATCAATCGGGATTCCCACCCTCAAATTTTCAGCCATCCAACATTGACTCCCTATCTGTACCGTTTTATATACATTCCCATCTTTATCTGTGACAGTCGGAGAATCTGGACAAGGAATATTCATTACCTTTTTATTAACCTTTATCAAGTCAGGCTTAATTTTAGTGCCAGAACCATCAGAGTTACTTGCTGTTAAAGATACGGTGAAAAGACCTTCATTTACATAAATATGGGTGGGATTTTGTTCAGTTGATGAAGCTCCATCTCCAAAGTTCCATAGCCATTCTGTTGGATTATTTGTGGTTATATCATTAAATGTGATTGAGGTTCCTTCCATAATACTTATATAGCTTATATTTTCATTATTTAAAATGAAATCCGCAACTGGTTTATATTTAATATAAACTATCGTTTCAGCATTTGTTGAACTACCGTTATTGTCGTATGCGGTTACAGTAATATTATAACTCCCCGAGTTTTCTCCGCTAGTATCCCAATTAAATTGGCAGGGGCTCCCAGAACATGTACTTTTTTGAATGCCATTAATTATAATTGATATTTTACTGATTTCTCCATCAGGATCATTAGCGATTACAGATATAGTTAAAATATCACCACCATCTATCTCATCTCCATTTATTGGAAATATAATTGAACAGGTCGGTTCCTCATTTGGATTATCTTCACATGCATAAAAACCTGTGAGAAGAATACTGAACAGTATATAAATGTATAACTTAATGATTTTTCTCGTTTTCATGATACGACTAATATAAAAACAAGGTATCTTATAAAAATTATCACTTTGTTTCTCTAACCAATCTAAATCCTTCATATGGCCATGCAGGCTCTGTACCTTCTCTTTCAATAATTGTGTAATCTCCATAGTAACAATCTCCTCCACGAGTCACTTTCTGTTTGCCGTTTGCTGGTCCTTGTGGGTTAATCTTTTGGCTAAGGTCATATTCTCCATACCAATCCTGGCACCACTCCCTAAGATTGCCACTCATATCATATAATCCAAGTTCATTTGGTCTTTTTAATCCCACTGCATGGACTTCATAATTACTATTATTACTATTCCAACCAACCTCATCATAATTATTTCCACCACTATAAATATATCCTTGGCTTTTATTCCCTCCACTTGCAGCATATTCCCACTCTGCCTCTGTTGGTAATCTTCCTGCTGCCCATTTACAATATGCGTCACCTCCATACCAGGTAGTTCTATGTACAGGATATTTTTCTTTACCTTTTTTGGGGATAAATAGTCTGTCAATATATTCTATCTGGCAATCTTTATCTAATTTAATATATGCAGTATTTCCAAAGGATCCATTACTGCCACATTTAATAGAATTCAAAAAGACACAAAACTGCTCATTCGTAATTTCGTACTTACTTATTTGGAAATCATTTATGTATACATTATGGGACGGATCTTTTTCAATATTAAAATAACCACCAATGACTGAAATCATTTCGACACCTCCCGTATAATCCCCTGGATTATTAAATTCATGATTGTCACATGAGTAAAACAAGAGAAGTATTGCACTAATGTCAACAAATCTAAAAAGTTTCATAAATTATATGTTAGTTTTTTAAATATCTCACGCTTGCACCTATTTTCAAACTACAATCACTTATTGTTAATTCTTCATCATTCCATATATAATAACAATCGCAAGAGCTTGTGAAGTTTTGCCATTCTTGTAAAGTCATCGCTCTATCAATAGCCCATTGGGGAAGTCCAGACCAAAACAATGAAGACACGCAGTTGAAGGAACCTAGAACTTTGTAACAACCAGGCAATACTGAAAATCCACTTTCATTGGTGGCATCACCAATTCCATTAATTCTTAATTTATCCCCGGCAATTAAAGAGCCTCCAAGGAAATTAATTAATTTGGACCATTCTTCATCATTTGGTAAATGCCATCCATCAGGTGCTAATGTGTTGGCTGTATACCAATCATACAAACAACCATATTTTAGGTAATCCGTTGTTTTTTTTGCTTCATCAACATTATTACCTGAGTAACCCTGGACCCAGATGCCACATTCCGTTTCAGGTGAGCAAATATAAGGCATATAGGCAAAGTTTTCAGCCATCCAGGTTTGATCTCCTATTTTTACCCATTTATAAATCTTGCCATCGCGGTTATCAATGAAGGTACCCGTGGGATTTCCCTCTGGTGTTTTTTTAATTATTGATTTATAATCACTTAAATTGTCCCCGGCAATGGCACGTATTCTATAATTATATTCCGTACCGGGTTTGCAATTATAGTCAATCCAAAAAGTAGTAGTATTTCCTAGATTTGCGGCTACATCCAATTGCCAATTTCCAGTACTTTCTTTTTTATCTATTTTAAATCCATCTATTGAAGCAGTTGGGGATTTCCAATGAAGTTTAATTACATATGGACTAATAATTTCAGCTGATAAGTTTTTTGGAGAGAAATCAAAGTCCGTATTTGGATCAAATGGATTATTATAATCTCCATCGCATGAGCTTAGTAAGATTGCAAAAATAATATTAATGACTAGATGTTTTTTCATAGATTATTAACTAAAAATCACACTTCATGGTAAAATAAAGGTTGTTCTGAAAAGATGACAATTGTAAATTATACTGCTTTTTTAATTTTTGTTGCTTTGAAGATTTAATAATAAAACCAATAGTGCTTAAACCAGAAATACCATATGCGACCGGTGATATAATATCAAGTCTTTCAATTTTTTTTCGAATTTCTGAAGCATCACTGCCAGCATTTTGATAATCTTTATAAAGCATATTTGATCTTATTAAAGAGTATGTACCTACTCCTGCGAATGATATTGCAGAGGATAGCCAAATATGACTTTGTTTTTTGTGTTTTTGAATAATATTGGCTGGATCTTGTTGAAGAGTTAAATCAAGATTTGTATTTTTATTCTCAAGTATGCTGATGTCTCTCTTGATGGATAAATAGCCATCTTTTTGGATTTGTATATTATATTGCCCAATTAGGAGAGAAATACTTGAGGGGGTTTGTTGATCATTTAATTTATTGTTTATGTATACTTTCGCCCCCGAAGGACTAGAATTAATTATTAAATTGCCAAGAATTGGTTTAGGATTTAAATTTATGTTCTTTGTTTCTCCAGGGTTAAGTATGACATTTATTTCCTCATCATAGAAATTTTCTTTAGTTGCTTTTATTCTATATTCCCCCTTCTTTAATTGGATTGTACAACTGTCATTACCAATTATTTTGTCATCGAGCCAAATAACAGCCTTTGATGCATGTATTATTATATTTCCAAATTCATCCGTAATAGTCAATTCATACGTTTCTAACTCTTTCAATTTATCTCTTAGATTAAATTCAAAAGGGATGTATCCTGCTCTGCGAATTACAACTCTATATTCATCAGGAGATAACCACACCCATGTTTCTCCTGTTTTTTCTTCCAAAGCTTCATAGCCTTTCCCGGTTTCTATAGTATAATTCTTGAAATTATGCTTTATTATTAGAACTGCGCAGTTCTGACCATTTACATCTCTTTTTCTATATATTCTTGCTGTAGTATTTCCCTCTAGATGTTTGAATTCCTTTAAAATAAGTTCTTGTGAACTGGAATGAAATGCAAATGAAAAAATGAAGAAGACAATTAATATTGATTTATATAGATTAATATTCAGAATTTTAATTTCCATATATAAGGTTTTATAATATCATAAAAGGGAAATCTTCCAATCCATATATCGATCCATCATCATTTTTGCGGGGTTGCCAAGTTCTTACGTGTATTATAGGATTAATAGTATCTCTTAAGTCAACCATTAAAAAAAGATAACCCTTATCAGCATAAGTATCAGAAGCGTAATGTTGTGCAATCTGAATACCATAAATACTCAAATCTTTGTTGGCTTTTTTTACAACATTATCTTCAAAATGAATGTTAATAAATTCATTGGTTGTAAATATTCTTTTTAATCTGTTTATATACTCACTTTTTGTAAGTCTTTGATATTTAATTTCATCTTCTGAGAGACCTGAAAAATAAAAACTATCTGAGCTTTTATATTTCTTTAAAACGTTTCCGACTATTATCAATGCATCATCATCAAAGATTTTTTGAATGAAATCAATATTTTTTAGACAATATGCGGTTTTGTAGTCTTCCATAAATTTGATGAGAAAATACTTTTCTTCCAGAGTGGCAAACCTTTCATCTTTAGATAAAATGTCGTTGATTGCTATTTGTCCTAATGAAAAACTTATATTATTAATTTTTCCGGTTTCATCGAAAATAAGTATAACATCTTCAATGAATTGGCGATTTTTTGTAAAAGTGAATCGCATTGGGATTGAGCGTGCAATGAATTCGTTGTTAACTCTTATAATTTTTAAATCATTATCGTTTTTAAGAAGAGTGGCATTTCCATATTTTATTAATTTATTAAAAGCATCTAATCCCTCATTTGTAAAGATGGAAACATCAATTTTAGATCTTTTTTGTTCTAAATCCGTAATAAGTTTTTGAAGACTTAAATCAATTGCTTTCTTAATATTATTGCTTACGTCATTTATTTCATCAGTAGAGATTCTGGCATTTTTTTCTTGAGAAAGAGATTTTAATTGAGTTTTGATTTCGCAATTACTAAAATATGGAAGGTCTAGTTCAGATGACAAAACACTTTCAACCTCTTTGTCGAAGAAAGCTTTATCTTTATACATATATTCTATTCTGAAAGTCACATCTTTGTAATTCTCTGCATCTTCTCCATAATACTCTACAAAAGCAAATCCATTATTTGCACTAATAATACTTGACCATGCATTCTTGTATTTATAAGTATAATCCAGATTCTGAATATTTTGGTTTTTATATTTTAATGCGAGAGTATATTTTACGTATTTGTCTTCAGGCTTATAGTTTTGTTCTATGACATCAATTTTTATGTTTGAGAATATTTCATTAATACGGTTTGGTACAAATACTTTTAATAATGAACTATCCTGATCATCATAAAATTTCATAATGTTATAATCTGGATGGCTCCTTAATAAGACATCTGCCCAATAAAGATTTCTGAGAGCATCTCCAATCTGTAATTTTGATTCAGCATGAATGCCTGCTTTAGTATATTCAATAATTGCATTTTCTCGTTTGTCGAATATTTTGTGCAGTTCTTTCTTTGAAATATACCTGATTACTTTATAGAGACCACCTTCTTTTTCTTCAAGTCGAAGAGCATTAGTCAGAGTTGCAGAGGAATATGTCTTTACTATTGATCTCGCATACTCTTTATAATTTCCACTACTTTCTGTTCGGATTAGTATTAAACTATCTTCAACATTAACACTGATCTGACTGATCAAATCACTAAGTGCCATTTGATCAGCCTTTTCATAAATTTCTGACTGCCCAAATCCATATAAATATAAACCTGATTCTCGGATTTCATTTATAGACTGGGCAGTTAGAAGAGCATTCGTTAAGCTTAAAAGTATAATCTGACCAATTAAATGTTTTATAGAAAGCCTAATTGTCATTTTTATTGATCTTTCCGTTTTTCTATTTCTTTTTGAAGTTCTTCTTTAAATTTTTCATAGTCATAATCCAATCTTATTTTTTTCTCGTTGGATATTTCATCATAAACAGATTTACCAACATTTTCAACAGACATTTCAATTCCGACCCATACTTCATAAACACCAGATGACAATGTGAAACTCTTTTCACATATAACATTTATTCCCGAGAGCTTCTTGTCAGTAACCTGCCGGGTAATTGCTTTTGTCACCTCCTTAAAATCTTCCTTGTTACCTACATCATATTGATTTGCATAAGAATCGAATAATGAATTCACATTAATTTCAATTTTTTGGGCAAGGGCATTACGAGCTAAACCGTTCGCTTTATCTTTTGCGAACTGATGATTTGGACTTGTAGCACTCGCCGTAGCTCGGAAATAATCTTTTGTATTTTTACTGAAGTCAGCGCACGGAATTATAAATTCCTCTCGTGTTTCACCAGAAGCGGTTTTTTTTGTTATTTTTCTAGAACTGCTACATGATGCAAAAATAAGGATTGCAATACCTGCAAAGAGCATAATAAACTTTTTCATGATAATTAATTTAAAATGTTTCAGTATTTAGTACTTGAAACAATTGAAATGTGACAATTTTTCTGAATTTTATTATAAGCTGACTTGTTGTGCGTTTAAGATACCGAGGCATTTTAAGTGATTTAAAAGTTTATCATTCTTTGAATTAATTATATTGCAAGAGAGTAACAGCAGTAATCTTCGACAGGATACAAACCGATAATTCGAACGCGTTTGTTACAATAAAGATCTGACGACGATTTCTTAAAACATTACTGATTAACCAAATATCAATTAAATGAGTTTCTTATCCACTATTAATAACAAGGTGTAAAATTATCCTATTCCAGGTTCTGGACAATACTTAATAGTAATGAATCCAGATACTTAATTATAATGAACTTGTGATATAGAATAACTAAGTGCCATTAATTAAAAGGAGTCTGCCTGACAATTACTGAGGGCTACTCTTCAGAGATGGACCTGGTGCTGTTGTCCTTTACCACTGGCAAAACCGGGACTATCGAAAGACCAGTTCTCAAGACTGGATTATATTGGGATTCCTGGCACTTGGGGCAATAACTCGGGCGTCGTCCTAGTAAGATGATACCCCACAACAGGCACAATACTGGAAGGGCTGACTTCCTGTTGATTACTCTGATATGGTTTCATATATAAAAGTCCAATGTCCTTGGGTTTTATCAGGAGCTTTCTGCGAAAGTTCGAAACCAGAGAGATAAAAACACGGTAGGTGTAACCAAAGCATTGAGAGTTATACCGAAGCGCCGTTAATTTAGTACATCCGGAGTGCTTCGTACTGTTTGTGAGTCACCAAAGCGGGAAATTCGTATTACCCAGTATATCCTCTGATCACGGTGTCCAAGTGGGAATCGCGTACCTCCTGTTTTGTCTAACAGCTTATCGATGCTTTTCAGATTACGACTGAGGTGTCTCAACTGTTTCCCAATTCCTTCGCGTATTTCCTTTTTTACTCTTGTTTTTTTTCTGCCAGATTTCGATACTCTTCCCTGACTATACGTCTGTATGTGCGTGGTTTATCTTTGATGGCCAGCTTTTTGCAAAGTGCGTCAATCAACCTTTCACTTTCTTCTATGCTCCTGGAAAGAAGACCAATATCCGTTGGATATGCTATCATCGATCGGCCACAGTGGCATCCATGATCAGCTTACCTTTATTCTTTGCCGACTTTCCTTTTGTCCTGCTTACCTCTGAACTTCCGGTTCTTTTTACATTATCTTCTTCAGTGTCACCACATAATTTGTTCATTGTCACATCATTGTCGTGGTCCTTTTCCGCGGCATCTTCTTTATTTTCAGACCTAAGTATGATCTGACGGGTTATCGCATCAAATTTATCTGCTCCCAAACGGTAACATAGTGTCGTGAAAAGGGTACGGTCAAATACATCTTAATATTTATATTCTCTCAAGCCCAGAAAGTACTGCATATAAATATTTTCACGGATAGCTTCTATAGTCTCCCTGTCATCAAGCTTCATCTTAGCTTTATTATCATGGCTCCTATTACTATCCTGGCGTCTATGGAAGGTGCTCCCGTATTGGAACTCATCGAACGGTAATAGATTTTTGTCAATGCATCCCAAGGCATTGATTCCCCAAGTTTTACCCACCTGTTCTCCTTGTGAAGCCTTATTTCGAATGGCGTTTTAAACTATTCGATGGTCATTTGATGTTGAGAAGTATATCTGATCATAAATGCATGGATTTTTGATGATAAGATACAAAAACCTTGCAATTATTCATCGAAAATCTATGTATATTATTAACATTCAATTGTTTATAACTTTTTTACCAAGCCTTAAATTAACCCAGACGCAGAAAAAGCTTCTAATTATCCTTGATGCATCGGATAGAAAAACCAAACTTATGATTGGCATTATATCTATGAAGATTAGCATGATCATTTGAGAGAGACCTAACACCGCGATTTGAAACATCATTGTATAATGTTGAAGACCAAAACTGTGTTCTTAAATAAAGCATATTAAAAGTTCCATCATATGAACGTCCTCCTGACGGCAGTGCCATGAATCCTACTTCATTAGTCGCATCAGTGTTTGGACTTTGCCAGTGGGTCAATCCATCTTCTTTTAGTTTACCACCTGCAATTGTGCTTTCCCAATAATTATCACCCTCGTTATATACTGCATTTGGGTCAAGAAATAAAGCTAATTGATGCCATTCTTCATCTGTTGGTACATGCCAACCAGTTGGGCAAACTTTTCCTGAATTAACTGCATATGCATTGTATAGTGCTCCAAAGGTTGTTTTATATGCTTCATTGTTGTTATACCAGCAATATGCTGGAGTTGATAAATTAGTCCAGTTAGTGTTGTCTATTACTAAAGGTATGTCAGACCCGTCATTAAATTTTGTCGTTTTAAGATTTTCCTTCATCCATGTTTGTGTACCAATGATAACAGTATTATATACATTTCCATCAATGTCAGAAATAGTTGGATCACAGTCAGAATCCATCGGTTCTACAACGAACTCTCTGTCCTGTGACCAAAGCCTCCAGTTTCCATTAATATATGCCCTTATTCTATATATCCAACCAAACCTAGTTGAATTATCTATATCGCTATTTGGGAAAATTCGGGTATAATCTGTGTTATTTGTCTCTATATCAATTGCTGGGTAAACTGCATCTGTATGTTTTACATATAGATTGTACATCGTTGCTCCAGGGCATTCACTCCATGTGAAATACCAGATAATATCATCCGATTGATTTGTGCAACCATTATCCATTATTTGGCCGGGAGAGGGAGAAATAAATTCTGGCACACAATAATCTGAAACTGTTACATAGTTACTTTTTGCCGCCACATTCGATCCTGCGCTATTTGTTGCAGTTAATGTGACAGTATATATACCTGCAACTAAGTATGTATGGAAAGGATTCTTTGATGTACTTGTACCTCCATCACCAAAGCTCCAATTCCAGCTCGTCGGATTATTTGTGGATTGATCACTAAACTGAACACTCTGACCTACATTTGGTGTTGTCGTAGAAGCAGTAAATGCTGCCACTGGTGCTATGACAGAAGGATTAACAGTAATATATCCAGTCTTGGTTTCACCATCTGATCCAGCACTATTAGTTGCAGTCAAGGTGACTGTAAAAGTACCTGCCGTATTATAAACATGAGAAG
>Ga0255341_1002849_pt1 | contig 20587 bp, 16 predicted proteins | sample wastewater_treat_8_FD_192418 | JGI IMG/M metagenome (GOLD analysis project Ga0255341, IMG submission 192418) | Wastewater microbial communities from Lulu Island WWTP, Vancouver, Canada - plant12 | ecosystem: Engineered > WWTP > Wastewater > Unclassified | place: Canada: Vancouver, British...
GAATTAAAGTTCTCAGAGGGACGCTCAGTAATTTAAACGTTCGCTCGGTTTACAACATTGCATATTAATACACTCAGAAAAGGAGATGATTTCATGGATGTAAAAAAACTCGTTTCACAAATGACGCTTGAAGAAAAAGCAGGTTTATGTTCCGGAAAAACCATGTGGCATACCAAATCTGTTGAACGCCTGGGTATTCCGTCCATCATGGTTTCTGACGGACCGCACGGGTTGCGAAAACAAGACCTTACCAAGACCGAGCATCCCGACCATGATGATAGCATCATCGCGGTTTGTTTTCCTACAGCAGCTGGTTTGGCAAGCTCATTCGACCGCGATTTGATTTATCGAATGGGAGAAACATTGGGAGAAGAATGCCAAGCGGAAGATGTGGCGATTATTCTCGGACCGGGAGCCAATATTAAACGATCTCCCTTATGCGGCCGCAATTTTGAATATTTTTCAGAAGACCCATTCCTTTCCGGAGAAATGGCAGGAGCTTATATTCGCGGAGTTCAATCCAAGAATATCGGGACTTCACTCAAGCATTATGCGATGAATAATCAGGAAACACGCCGGCTCGCTGTTGATGTCCGAGCGGATGAGCGAACGATACGCGAAATATATCTCGCAAATTTTGAAAGGGCAGTCACGAGGGGAAAACCGTGGACGGTAATGTGCTCCTATAACAAGATTAACGGAATATACAGCAGCGAAAACAAATTCACTCTGACGGATGTTTTACGGGATGAATGGGGATTCGACGGGTTTACCATGACCGATTGGGGAGCGGTGAACGACCATATCGCCGGGATAAAAGCAGGCCTGGAATTGGAGATGCCGGCGAGCGGTGAATATACCGATAAATTGGTGGTCGAGGCGGTTAAAAGCGGAAAATTGGATGAAAAGATCTTGGATCGCGCGGTTGAAAGAATACTGAATATTGTTTTCCGTTATCTGGAAAACCGAGATCGTAACGCTGTCTTTGATCGTGAAAAACACCATCAAATCGCCCGCCAAATCGCCGGAGAAACCTTCGTACTATTAAAGAATGATCGAAATATTCTGCCTCTTTCTCCTCAGAAAAAGATTGCATTTATCGGCGCTTATGCTAAGAAACCGCGTTTTCAAGGGAGCGGGAGTTCCCATATTAATGTCAGCAAATTGCTCGGCGCTTTGGAAGCCTCGGAAGAGATTACAAAGGTAACCTATGCGCAAGGATATGATGATGAAACGGATGAAACAAATCCGACATTACTCCAAGAAGCAATTGAAGTCGCGAAAAAATCCGACGTGGCTGTCTTATTCGTCGGTTTACCGGGAACTTTTGAATCGGAGGGTTATGATCGCATTCATATGCGAATGCCGAAATGCCAGAATGAATTAATTGAAGAAATTGCAAAAGTCAACCCCAATACGGTTGTAGTCTTACATAATGGTTCTCCGGTCGAAATGCCATGGGCTGATCGGATACCGGCTATTTTGGAATGCTACTTGGGAGGTCAGGCAGTCGGAGGCGCCGAAGTGGATGTTTTGTTCGGTAAAGTTAATCCGAGCGGAAAATTAGCCGAATCTTTTCCATATCAGCTGGAAGATAACCCGTCCTATCTGAATTTCCCGGGCGAAGGGGATGTCGTGGAATATCGCGAAGGCGTCTATGTCGGATATCGGTACTATGATAAGAAAAAAATGGCGGTACGATTCCCGTTCGGTCACGGTTTAAGCTATACCACTTTTGAATATTCGGATCTGAAACTCAGCAAAAAATACCTCAAACAAGGTGAATCTCTCGATGTTTCGGTAAATATCACGAATAACGGGAAAGTGAAAGGCAAAGAAGCGGTTCAGCTCTATGTGCAAAGCACACATACCGGCGTTCCGCGCCCGATAAAAGAATTGAAAGAATTTGCAAAGGTCGAATTGGAACCCGGGGAAACAAGAACAATTCATTTCACCTTACCTCCCCGAGCCTTCGCTTATTATGAAGTCAAAATTAAGAATTGGTATGTCGAAGGCGGATCCTATGATATTCTGATCGCAGCATCTTCTCGCGATATTCGCTTATCGGATTCGATTGAAATTGCTCCTGGGGATCCCATCCCGTTTAAAGTTACACCCGATACTCTTATTATGGATTTACTCAAACTACCAAAAGCAGCCGAATTAATTAAACCGTTTATAGAAGCCGCAGCCAGTCACCTCAGTGCAAACGCGGAATCGAATGAATTAGGTGATGCGACAAAAGCAATGCGGGAAAGTATGATTATGGGACTACCGTTACATGGGATTCGATCCTGGATCGGTGACGCTTTCACCGACGAAGCAATGTGGCAAATTATCAATACCTTGAATCAAGGAGAATAGGAGGAAGCCAATCAGAGAAACAAAGTGTATCTTTTTACAGATGCAGGGAATTTATCCTGCGATGTTCAGCTTACTAATTTATAAGGAGAAATTGAAATGAAAAAATTTGCTTTATTGTTTACCCTCGTGCTGATCTTTACAGCCGTATTCACCGTTGCTGCAGAAGATTTTCCACGCGAGGAATCTTTGACAACAAATGGCCAGCAATGGGGAGCACCAGCGAACTTTAACCCGTACGCTTTGTCCAACATTGCCTGGCCAGTTGCCGATACCAGACGAATCCCCATTTATGAATCACTGTATATGTACAATATGCTCACAAATGAGAATGAGCCATTATTAGCAGATGGTCCTATCGTCTGGGAAGATGATTATAACATTATTGTTAAGATCAAACCCGTAGCCCATTGGTCAGATGGTGAGCCATTAACCGCTGACGATGTAGTTTTTACTTTCAATTCACTGGATCCGGACGTGATCGGATATCAAACTCAGTGGTCCGATGTATGGACATACCTTGAAAAAGTGGAAAAAGTGGACGATCTGACTGTTCGTTTCACAATTCCTGCCGAGCCGTACAATGTGCATATGCTCCCCAGTTTTTTGGCGGACACCCGCATTTTCCCGAAGCACATTTGGGAACCCTTATTTGAAGGTGAATTGAAAGAAACCAGCGCGAAGCAGGAATATTTCAATGAGAATCCGATCGGTTCTGGTCCATTTAAGTTGAGATTCTATGATGAAACCAGAATCGTACTGGAGCGGGATGATAACTATTGGGGTCAAGACCCTTCGATGTTTGGGAAACTCACAGAAGTTAAATACTTCGTTCACCCGATTTTTGAAAGTAATGAAGCCGGTAACCTGGCGTTTGCCCAAGGGGAAATTGATGTATCCCAACAATTCATCCCAAGCATATGGGATATTCAAAAGCAACTGGTTGATGAAAACGGTAAATCGTTAGTAACCACCTATTTCCCGGAAGCTCCTTATCAATTGGGTTATAGTATGCCTTCGTTGATTATCAACATGACGAAACCCGGCTTGGATGATTTCACCGTCCGTAAAGCGATCGCGTTATCATTGGATTTTGAAGCGATCGGTACCAACGCCATGAGCGGATATACACAGCCGATTGAAATCAGCCTCTTCAACAACTATCTATTCAAGGATTACCTGGATTATGATGATGAAGAGATGCTCAGTCTGATGTGGGATACCACCGATCTGGACGGAAACCGAGCAACCGCTAATGCCATGTTAGACGAAGCCGGTTACAAAGATATCGACGGCGACGGTATGAGAGAAATGCCGGATGGAAGTAAGATCGAATGGAAAGCAATGTGCCCAGCCGGATGGTCAGACTGGAATATGTCCCTTGAAATCCTGAGCGAATCGGCAAAAGCCATCGGCTTGAATATCATCACAGACTTCCCTGAATGGTCAGTCGTACAACCCAAAATGTACAGTGGCGATTTTGATATCGTCATGTGGAGTCCTTTCCCGAACCCGTCTGTTGCCAATCCTTGGCGCTGGGCATGGACACCGCTTTACAGCAAAGACGTTCCTCCGTTCGGTCAATCTGCTTATCGGAACTTCAACCGCTATAAGAATGATCGCGTCGATGAACTTCTTGATCAGGCAGCTGTTTCAAAAGACAAAGATGAACAGATTCAAATCTACACCGAAATCAATAAAATTTGGCTCAGCGAACTGCCCACTATCCCGTTGATGTATCGTCCTTCCTCATTCCAAACTACTTATGAAGGCGTCTGGACAGGATTCGCAAAGAACGGTGACGGATCCAATATTCCTCCGTTGGATTGCACGGATCAGGCTGCGATTAAAGATCTCTATAATCTGAAGCCAGTAAAGAAATAAAACAACTTTCAATACCGGGATGGCATATAATGCCATCCCGGATTTTCATATTTTGACTTTTAGCATTTTTCTTTTTCTTACCATATAAGGTGGTAATGCGTTAAAAGCATATATATGATATTTCCAAGGAGGTTACTTTGAAAGGTTTTTGGAAATATTTTCGAAAAAAATTGATTTGGTATTTCATTACCTTCCTGATAGCGTTATTTTTGAACTTTCTACTGCCACGTTTAATACCGGGGAATCCGGTGGATTTATTATTGGCGGAAATGCTAAGCGGTGTCACTGATACCGCCCGTGCGACGGAAATCCGACAATCTACTTATAACTATTTCGGTTTGGATAAACCGTTGATCCAACAGTTTTTTATCTATGTCAATAATGTTTTTCATGGAAATCTCGGTCGCTCCTTTAATCAGTATCCACGCCTTGTCAGTGATATTCTGACACAAAGCTTGCCATGGACCATTGCAATCCAGCTTCCTTCTCTGATAATCGGTTGGATCGTCGGGAACATTTTGGGTGCGGTTGCTGCTTACCGAAAAGGAATTTTCGATCGGACTATTTTCCCCCTCTCGCTCTTTTTCAGTTCTATTCCGGTATTTGTATTGGCGCTGTTGATGAAATACTATCTGGGCGTTTACGCTCACTGGTTCCCGATGCAGGGGGCTTATGATGCCGAATTAATGCCTAGCGCAACCTTCACTTTTTATTGGTCGCTGTTCCGTCACTGGCAGCTTCCGTTTTTGGCGACATGTCTGGTTATGATTGGAGGACAAGCCATCGGTATGCGATCGATGTCCCTGTATGAATTAAATGCCGATTATGTTCTTTATGCAAAGCTGTTGGGGATCCCTGAAAATAAGATAACCAAATATGTCTTTAAAAATGCCGTTTTACCGCAAATAACCGGATTAGCTTTATCTCTCGGAACAATGATCAGCGGTGCACTTATCACAGAAATCGTTTTCAGTTACCCGGGAATCGGTACACAATTGGTGAATGCCATCCATAATGTGGACTACACATTAATCTCAGGATGTACACTGTTTATTTCCATTACAGCGTTAATTGCGAATTTTACGATTGAAATTATTTACGGATTAATTGATCCGCGGATTCGGGCGATACAGTTGGAAGAGGAATAATTATGAATCTGAAAATCATGTTTCGTTCCGGTCGTTTTGTTACAGGGCTGATTTTAGTCCTGATTGTCATCGGTTATGCGATCTTTTATCCCATGATTAACCCGACCAATCCTAAACAGGATCGTATTCCCAATCCGCTGTACGTGGAAACTGAAAAACTGCGTGCTTATCTGAACGCAGAAGAATATGATAAAGCAAATCAGGAAATTGAAAGATTGTCGAAAATCGAAGATGAATCACTGCAAAAGGTTTTGGCTGAAGTCAAGAGTGCGTTGGAAAGTGGACACATTAAAAAAGCCCTTTCCGGAGCCAAGCAAATAAAGAAGACGCACCCTTTATATAAAGAATTTGAAACTTTACGAATAACTCTCGGTTTTGACAGTTCCATTCCAGCAGATGAAGAAGCCGCCAGAGCGGAACTGGAAAAGCTTACCGCCCATCATCAATCGGTTTTGGCTGTGGCGGAGTTTTTGAAATCTGGAGACCTCAGCAGCATTGAGGCTTATACAAAAGAGGATCAAACATTGGCGCAGGAAATCCAACCAATTTTGGAATCCGATCCTTCCACATGGGCGGAATCAGCTGAGACACTGGTGAAAAACCATATGGAAACATACAAATGGATTCAGGAAATTCAAAAAAGATTGGATACTTTCAGCAATGAAGAGCCATTGAAAGCATTGGCGGGAATTCAAAAAACACTGTTGGTTCCCAAAAACAGCCCTCCAAGTAAAACTTTCCCTTTGGGGACTGATTCTTTTTCCCGAAATATCATCGTTGAGATGGCATATGGCGCGCGGTTATCCCTTGAAATCGGATTCAGCGCCGGTGTAGTCGCAACACTGATCGGACTGATTCTCGGTTTGTATGCCGGATTTAAAGGCGGATTGCCTGATAACATTATCACCATGCTGACAAATACATTCATTGTGATTCCGTCCATGGTTATCATGATTTTAGTCTCCGTGGCATTGGGACAAGTTCGATCATGGTGGGTGACCAGTCTCATAATCAGTTTGACCGCTTGGCCTTGGACTGCGCGGGCGGTCCGCGCCCAAACCACATCCTTACGGAATCGAGATCATGTCAATATGGCTCGCATTACCGGTTATGGGACCTTTCATATCATTCTTACCGAAATTATGCCTTATCTCGCTTCTTATATTGTCATGGCATTCATTCTTCAAGTCGCTTCCGGAATCATGACCGAAGCAACCATTGCTATTCTGGGGATCGGTGATCCGACCGCTATTTCTTTGGGACGCATGATCAACTGGGCACTGCAATACGAATCTGTTCGATCTGGAAGATGGTGGGAATTCGTACCAGTGGCTCTATGTATCACCTCGGTTACATTCGGTCTCTATCTGATGAACAGCGGTATGGATGAAGTTTTCAATCCGAAGATCAGGAGTTGATGCCATGGTTACAAAAACATTAATCGTAAAGAATCTAAAAACTTACTATAAAACCCGGCTAAAGGAAAAAGTCTGCGCCGTCGACGACATCAGCCTTGAATTAGAAGAAGGCCGTGTTCTGGGGATCGCAGGTGAATCCGGTTGCGGAAAATCCACTCTCGCACTCAGCTTGATGGGGTTTTATTTTCCGCCTTTAAATTTTAAGAGCGGAACGATCGAAGTGGACGGTGTGGATATCATGAAACTGCCCTATGAGAAATTAAGGACAGATTATCTCGGTACCAAAATAGCCTATATCCCGCAGGCCGCCATGAATGCATTGAACCCGACGTTGCGCATCAGCAGTTTTGTTATCGATGTTTTGCACGAGCACCGTCCGGATCTGACAAAAGAACAAATGCTGAACTTAGCAAGAGAAAAATTTGAATTCCTTCATTTACCGGAACGTGTCTTAAGTGCTTACCCCAATGAATTATCGGGCGGAATGAAGCAGCGAACCGTCATTGCATTGTCCAGCATGTTGAATCCGAAAGTTTTGATCGCGGACGAACCATCTTCCGCTTTGGATGTCACTAGCCAGAAAATCGTCATCTCAATGCTGAAGAAGATGATGGACGATCAATTTGTAAAATCGATGATCTTTATTACTCACGAACTCCCGCTTTTGAGGCATGTCGCAGATGATATCGTCATTATGTATGCAGGGGAATTTGTGGAAAAAGGCACAGCCGAGGAGGTTATTTTTGATCCAATTCATCCCTATTCCCATGCATTGATGGCTTCCATTATTGTTCCGGAAGAGGAAATGAAATCCAAAAAACTGTGCGCCATTCCAGGTGCTCCTCCGAATCTGAAAAACGTCCCTCCGGGTTGTCGTTTCGCCGATCGATGCTCGTTTGCCGAAGAGCGCTGCAAAAAGGAATTTGAAAGAATCCCATTAATTCATTTCGGAAATGGACGTTATTCCCGTTGTATTTTCAGCGAATCTGAACTGAGAGAAAAATATGCAAAAAAAGCTGCAAAACAGCATTCGGAGAATTATTATGAATGAGATATTTTCCGATCAAGCGTTATTGGAAACCAAAAAAGTGTGCAAGACCTTCGGGTCTGGGAAAAATGCCGTCAATGCGGTCATTGATGTCGACTTCCAAATTCATCAGGGTGAAATAATCTCTATCGTCGGTACTTCCGGCTCGGGAAAAACCACGCTGGCAAAAATTTTACTGGGACTATTGAAAGAAACCAGCGGAGAAATCCTATATAAAGGGAAACCACGGCTGTTGAAAAATCAGAAAGAACGCCGTGCCTATTGGCAAAATATCCAGGCAATTTTCCAAGATCCTTTCTCCACTTTCAACCAGTTTTTCCGAGTTGATAAAATTTTGAATGATTGCCTGAAATTGCAAGGGCTGGAGCATATTTCACAAAAAGAAAAAACAGAAAAAATGCAAGATGCTTGCAAATTCGTAAATCTGAAATATGAGGAGCTGTATAATAAATATCCGTTCGAACTTTCCGGCGGACAGATGCAGCGGCTTATGATTGCGCGAATATTTATGGTAAAGCCCAATATCCTGATCGCCGATGAACCAACTTCCATGATCGATGCTTGTTCTCGTTCCACCATTTTAGATATGCTGATGAAATTACGGGAAGAAGAAGGCATGACCATCCTGTTCATTACACATGATTTGGGTTTGGCATATTATTTGAGCGATACCATATATATTATGGAATCAGGTAGGATTGTCGAAAATGGATCCGCCAAAGACGTTATTTTACATCCAAAAGACAGCTATACAAAGCAACTCGTTTCGGATGTTCCCAAACTACATGAAGAGTGGGTTCTCAACTATTGAGAGCCCACTTTCTTTCTTTTTCTCTTTGAAATTTATAAGGTAGGATTGAGGGTAGCTTGCTGAATTGTCTGAGCAACTGCCTTCAGATTTTCAATCGGGGTGTTTTTCCTGAGTTTTACAGTTAAACAGGACGAATAAAGGAGGAATTTGTCGGAAAAAGTGGCAAAATGTCACTTTTTTGTTATTGGGTATAGTATATCTAATATTGTGTTTTAATGAAAAATCCAACAGGAGGGGAAAATGAGCAGTCTTCAGGTCTATGTCAGAAGAGGAAATCAATATGCCAGAATCGTCGAATCTTATCGGGATCCAATCACCAAGAAGTCGAAGACCAGAATCCTGAAGAACTTCGGACAACAGCCTGTCTCATGAACAGATACTCGATCTCTACGGCGGTTTATGGAAAATTGAGGAAAGCTTCCGAGTTTTGAAGACCGATCTTGAAGCGCGACCGATTTTTGTGAAGAAACCGACCAGTGTCCAAGGTCACTTCGTCATCTGCTATTTGGCATTGGTCATTCAACGGTATCTGGAATCCATACTCAGCGAAAGAGGACTATCTATCTCCACTGAAAAGATCCAAGATGCCCTCCGTTCAGCCAACGCGACTACGCTTCCCGGATTCGGGAAAAACAAAAAAGCTGTTTATATCAAGAATCAATCCAATGAAGATTTCTCATCCATCCTCAAAGCCTTGTCTATTCCGGAAATTCCAACTTTTGGAACAATTGGAGACATTATGCGCTGGTAGATAACCTTTTTCTGGATGAAATGAACGCTCTTTTTACCCGTATTTTCGGCGTATTCAATGCGTTTTTATTTTTCCCCAACTGTAAAACTCGGGATAATTAGTATTCACTACACAATAATACTAGCATACATTTCAAAAATATGCAAATCTCAGTGGTCAATTTCCTATTCCTGTTGACATCTATGGCTTTCACTCATATAATTGAAAGGCTTTACTCAATTAATTTCCGAAGATGAGGTGTGAAATGGATGCCAAGGAGCTTGGACGTCAAGTCTTAGCAAAACGAAAAGAAAAGGGATGGACTCAAGAACAACTCGGGAAAATGGCTGATATCTCTCGAAATTATGTATCCCAAATTGAGCGAGGCGAAGCTGATAGTATTTCCATCAAAGTGATTAACAAGTTAGCAATCGCTTTAGGCGTCTCACCTACAGAACTCAGCGAATCTTCATCTCCATCCACTGTTATGATTCCACCTTCTTTACGGGAGTTTGCTCTTCAAGATAATCTGCCTTATGAAGTAATTGATAAATTGGTAAATATCCCAAGACGAGGAAAAGAACCAAAAACTGTTGCCGAATGGCGTGTATTATATGAGGCAATAAGCTCATTTATTGATGGGAATAGAAAAGAATGACTTTTATCGATCCGGGTGAAATGTTTGTAAAGACATTCAGTAAGATTGAGACAGCAAATGATGTCTTTGCCTATGTCGATTTGGCCTGGTATCAAACCCAAAATCTTCCTTTCAACCTTGAAGATGAGACAAAAGTATTATCATTGATAGAATATCTGGGTTAGGGGAAACCATGGCAATTGACACTTTAGCTGAGTTACTTTCACAACCCTATGATTGTCTTATTCTCGTTCATCCTTATATCCAAATTCTTGAAAAACTATCAACTGAAATTCAAGGACTGGGGCTTTCACACTTAAATATTTGCAAAGAGTTAAGTACCTTTCTCATGACCATTTCAGCGAGTGAGCGCAGCCGTTTTTCGCAAAAATGGTTGCTTGACACCCTTGTTACATTCCAAAACGGTCCGGTTTTATGCACGTTCCCTGATTTATTGTTTGATCCCTCTCTCAAAATTGATCCTCTGTCACTAATCCGTCAGGCTGCCCGAATCAAGCAATTGATAGTCCTGTGGCCTGGAGAATATTCTGCAAACACACTTTCCTATGCTATCCCGGAACATCATCATTTCCGAACCTGGAAAGCAACCGATTCATTGCTTCGGCAGCCCATAGTGTTGATTCACCAAATTTCCACCTCACAAGGAGCATAAAGCCATGCTATATCGAGACCTCATCCAATTTACTCCCATCGAAACAATTATTCAACTGCGAGATGCTGAAAAAGAATCTGCTGCAAAGAACCTGGTGCAGACCTATGTCATTTCAGATGCCATGGCGAATAAGCTGGTCGATATGGCCTTCCCCCAGCTTCAATTTGACCGACCTCAAGATAACAAAGGCATTTTAATCGTTGGCAATTATGGTACTGGTAAAAGCCACCTTATGTCCGTGGTTTCTGCGGTGGCAGAAAGATCCGAACTGAGGGAGCAGCTAACCAATGTAAGAGTGAAAAATGCTGCCAATAGCTTTGCAGGTAAGTTTAAGGTAGTGCGCGTCGAAATTGGGAGTGTGACCCGCGGGTTGCGGGAAATCTTATTGGATGAACTGCAAGCTGCATTAAGTTCCTGGGGTATTCCTTTTGTGTTTCCTCCGGCTGACCAGGTGAACAATAATAAAACATTGATAATCCAGGCAGTGGCAGCCTTTCAGGAAAAGTATCCCGGAATGGGCATCTTGTTGGTCGTCGATGAGTTGCTGGATTATCTACGGACCCGCGAGCAACGCGCCTTGATTCTCGATCTGGGCTTTTTAAGAGAATTAGGAGAAGTAGCTGCATCTTGCCCATTTCGATTTATGGGCGGCTTGCAAGAGACACTGTTCGAAAACCCGCGCTTTAGTTTTGTGGCAGAGCAGCTTCGCCGGGTCAAGGATCGTTTTGAGCAAATCAATATTGCGCGCGAAGATATAACTTTTGTTGTTTCACAACGTTTACTCAAAAAGACAGACGCCCAAAAAGCTCAGATTGCTGATTATTTACGAAAATTTGCTCCCCTGTATAAATCCATGGCCGAGCGTATGGAGGAATTTGTGGATTTATTCCCAATTCATCCGGTTTATGTGGAGACCTTTGAAAACCTTGCCATTGCTGAAAAACGTCAGGTTTTGAAAACCTTTAGTACCGCCATTCGATCCGTTTTAGATCAGGAAGTACCATCCGATCAGCCTGGCTTGATCTCATATGATCATTATTGGAAACTGATTCAAGATGATCCCAGTCTGCGTAGTATTGATGATATTGCCAAAGTAATTGAGAAAAGCAATATTCTTGAGGGGTTGATTCAGAATGCGTATACACGTCCCAACCTCAAGGATTTAGCCATCCGCATTATCCATGCACTCAGTGTGCAGCGTTTAACGACAAATGATATATTTATTCCCCTGGGTGTGACGGCAGAGGGTCTGCGCGATGGGTTGTGTCTCTACCAACGACTACCACCTGAGATGAATAATGCTGAATTTCTACTCGATCAGGTTCAGGTGGCGCTCAAAGAGATGATGAAGACGGTTCAGGGTCAGTTCCTTTCTTACAACCCAGAAAACGGTCAGTATTACCTGGACTTGAAAAAAGCGGTAGATTTTGATCAGAAAATCCTTGAACGCGGCGAATTCATGGATAAATTCGATCTGAACACCTATTTTTACGACGCCTTGCGCCAGGCACTCAACCTGAGTGACACCACCTATCTGACGGGATACAGCATTTGGTTCTATGAACTGCCATGGGCAGATCATAAAGTGACCCGGCCGGGTTATCTATTCTTCGGCCCGCCGGATGAGCGCACCACTGCCCAACCACCACGGGATTTCTATATTTACTTCCTGCCTCCATTTATGAATCGTTCATGGAATGATCAGAAATTGCCCGATGAAACCATCTTTTACCTCGCCGGTCTGGATCATGACTTTGAAGAAAAAATCCGACTATATGCCGGCGCACGAGCCATGGCCAATGAATCCACAGAATATCGCGTCGAATATGCCAACAAAGCCGAAACGTATTTCCGCAATTTGATGCGCTGGCTGCAAGAGCACCTGGTTGAGAAACTGCACATCGTTTATCAGGGCGTGGATGAGCCCATTCAGACCGTCCTCACGCGCATGCGCAGTACAGCCAGCCAAAATATTGAGGAACTAATCCGCCTGGTTTCCTCTCACTTATTTTCTCGCGAATTTGAAGAACGCTACCCGGACTACCCCAGGTTCACTCGATTGAGCCAACCAGTGACCGAAACCGCGCGCTCCAATAGCGCCATGGAAGCCATTCGTCGACTATGCGGGCGCACCTCAAATTTAGGTTCCGGTGTTTTGGAAGGGTTGGGTATTCTGGATGGGCAAGGAAATATCCGCCCGTACGATTCCCCCTATACCGGATATTTCCTGAAGCTGCTCAATGATAAACCCGATGGACAGGTGATCAATCGCGGTGAAGTGATTGAGCTGGTTGCAGGTGGGGTACAACCCTTAGAAAAAGATCTGAGATTTAAATTAGAGCCAGAATGGGTGGCTGTGATTTTGCTGGCGCTGGTCTATAACGGCGATATCGTCCTCAGCCTGGATGGGCGAGAAGAGTTGGATGCCAGTACGCTGGAAAGAGCCCTGACGCGCTCTATGACGGACCTTGTGAACTTTCGTTTCTACAAACGCCCACGTACCTTACCCATCAACCTGTGGAGCATGATCTTCGAGGGGCTTGGATTGCAGCCCGGCCTAATACGGGATGAAAATACACGTGAAAGTGCAGTGACTGAACTGCAACGGCTGGTGCACGCAGAGTTAGAAATGGTCGTGCAGTTGCAAAACCGGTTGGAACAGGGTGCACAACTCTGGAATACCTCTGTTTTTACTGACAAATTGACCTTTATTGTGGAGCAGGGTACTGTGGTGGGCAGCGATGCTCCGGATTTCTCTCTATCCACCATGGTTCTTTTGCCCGACCTGCGCGGATACAAGCAGTTTTTGGAAGAATTGAGTAAATACACCACGGTGGGAAAATTACGGAATCTGCGCTACACCTCTGGGCAAATTCAGGAAAATTTGGATTACCGCAACACGGTGCAGCGCGCTCGCCAGCTTCTGGATGCGATCAATCAAATCCAACCTTACACTACATACCTGGCTGAAGCCCAGGCCAACCTGCCGGAAGATCACGAATGGACCCAACTTGCCCGTCAGACCCAGAAGAATACCCTCGATTCGATCCGCCGGTTTGGCAAGGGTACAGCAGATTTGGAACTTCAGGCTGTCTTGCGCGAATTAACGAAGCTAAAACAGGACTATATTAAGATTTATAGTGACCTGCACCATAAATCGGTGCTCACAGCCAGCGGGGACGAATTGCGCCAGCGCCTTTACCGGGATGCGCGCTTTGAATCCATGCGCGCGCTTTCCGCCATCGAGTTGTTAACCCGCAGCGGTGATTTTGAATTCTGGAAGAAGCAGCTCACCGCGTTGGTTACGTGCCGCGAGTTCCACGAAGGCGTTCTGGCCGATACCCCCACCTGCCCCTACTGCCATCTGCGGCCAGCGCAGCATAGCACAGCAGTCGATGCAGATGCCCAGGTTCACCTGCTGGATGAAAGATTAAGCGACCTGCTAAAGAACTGGCGCAAAGCCTTGCGTGATAACCTGAACAGCGCTACCGCCCAACGCAGCCTGGAAGCCATGTCGCCTGCCGAGCGCAAACCGGTGGAGGATTTCTTACTGCAAGGCGATGACGCCGAAAGTTTACCGGCGAACTTTGTTCAGTCGGCCATCCAGGCTTTGCGCGGGATTCAAGCGGTGACTTTGTCGGTTGATTCGCTATTGCAGGCATTAAAAGCCGGTGGGCTGCCTTGCACACGCGAGGAATTGCAAAATCGTTTCAAGCAGTTTTTGGACCAGCAGATGCGTGGTCATGATGCCGCCAATACACGCCTGACACTGGATCAATAATTCATGCCAGATTTAATGCATTTCGCTTTCATTGATGAATCGGGAACAGTTGGCATTCCAGGTGGCACCCATTTTTTGGTTGTTGCCATTTTAAGCACCGGTAAACCAAGAGAAATTGAATTACCTATTCGACACGCGATGAAGAAATATGGCACAAGCCTAAGCCAGGGTGAGATCAAAGCGGCGAACTTCGAAGAAAAAAGCGATTGCCCGTTTGCTAACTGAGATTGCCAAAGAGGATGTGTCTATTTTTGTAACGATTGTGGATCAAAGCCTGATTGTCAAACCGCCGACAGTAATGGAAGAAATATACCGACGTGCAGTCTCAAAAACGGTATATAATCTGGTTGAGCGGTATCCACGAGTGAATATTTGCCTGGATCGCCGTTATACCAACGAGCGACAACGTTATGAACTCGAAACGCGAATTCGAGAATCCATCCAGGATCTACCTCAGAAAGTGGTGATGATCCAGCAGGAAAATTCCATCAGTCGAAAGGAATTACAGGCTGTAGATGCCGTTTCATGGGCTTTTTTCAAAAATATGAACGGGATAACCCGAGTTTTTATGAATTAATTTCTTCTAAAATTATTGCTGAGGAAATGATTCAGGAAAGGGATTGGACAAAGTGACCATTAAAGAAAAATCCCCCGTATTGGGGGATAATATGAGCAGCTCACCCTGGGCCTTGATTTCAATATTTCCCGCCGCATTCCAGCAGCAGCTAGGACACTCTACGAGTGACCGGGGTCACCAGGCTTTACGATACCGCTCTGATAATATTATATACCGTTATATGAAAAAATTCAAACCCAATTCCAGAGAATTCGTCTCTGGTGAAAGGAGATTGCTCCATGATAACACTCAAATGGGAAGAAATCAAAAATCTTGCAGACCAAAAGACCACATTGCTGACCAAAACCGGAATCCCTTTTCAGATCATCTCTGCGTCGCAAAAAACGTTAACTGTGCAGGTTCGTTCTGGTAAAAAGCACAGCATTAGCCGCGCAAACCTGGAAAAAGCTGTCCAGAAAATCCAGGCTGGAGTGGTTTTCAACGGACCTAAAGATTATCGCGAGCAGGTTGCGGATGATCGACCGGCTTATGCCTGGGCGATTTTGCGTGAGTTAGGCTATCTGATTCGATAATTCCTTCGCAATAAATAATTTGAGAATAACAAGGTATTTCTATGACCGAACAACAACTCGAACTCTATCAACAGGCAAGCAACGACATTCCTCCTGAAGAACAGGCCAAACGCGACAAATACCGCCGTCGGCTGGCTGAGTACCTGAAAGATCCGGCCTTCCGTGCCATCGAGGGCTTCCCCATTGGTACGGATGAGGATATCCTGGCACTCTCGGACCCGCCGTATTATACCGCCTGTCCCAACCCCTTCCTGCCGGAGATACTCTCACAATGGCAGCAGGAACGCAAAGAAATTCGCCAAAAACTCGGGTTGAAGGATGATAGCTACCAGCGTGAGCCCTTTGCGGCGGACGTCTCCGAAGGTAAGAATGACCCGATTTACAATGCCCATTCCTACCATACCAAGGTGCCGCATAAAGCCATCATGCGCTATATTCTGCATTATACTGACCCCGGCGACATCGTCTTTGACGGGTTTTGCGGCACCGGCATGACCGGCGTGGCCGCGCAACTGTGCGGTGATAAAAAGACTGTGGAGAGCCTGGGCTACCGCGTGGATGAAAATGGCGTAATCTGGGAAGGAGAGAAAGCCATCTCGCGCCTGGGAGCGCGCAATGCGGTGTTGAACGACCTCTCGCCGGCTGCCACCTTTATTGCATACAACTACAATACCCCGGTGGACGCGGTTGCCTTCGAGCGTGAAGCGAAACGGATACTGGCTGAAGTGGAGAAAGAATGCGGCTGGATGTACGAGACCTGGCACCCGCACTGCGACGATCCTAACCGGGTGAAGGGTAAAATCAACTACACGGTCTGGTCGGATGTATTTGTTTGCCCGAACTGTGGTCAGGAAATGGTCTTCTGGGATGTGGCGGTGGATCAAGAAAAGGGTGAAATAGGCGACACATGGAGTTGCCCAGACTGTGCGACACTACTTGCAAAAAGCGCAAAAAAAGACAGGGGCGCCCTGCGTGCCGAACGCGCCTGGGAAACGCACTATGATCGGGAATTGAAGCAGACCATCCGTCAAGCAAAGCAGGTGCCGGTGCTCATCAATTACAGCGTAGGTAAGAAGCGCTTTGGAAAAAAACCAGATTCTTTTGACATGGGATTGATACAGAAAATCGAAGAAAGTGACACCCCTTCAAATATCCCTATTATTGAATTGCCAATTGGTTTTAATACTGAGCAGCCAAAAGTAAGCCATGGATTAACCCATATGCATCATTTTTACACATTCCGAAATTATATTGTTCTTAATCGTCTTTGGCAAAAAAGTACCACGAATGTATTTCGATGGGCTATTACCGCAGTCCTTAATTACGTTAATAAGAAACAATCATATACTGGCGGGGGAGGCGGTATGCCAGGAGCTCTCTATATCGCGTCTCTAGTCCAAGAAAAAAATGTTATTGATGTCGTTAAGCGAAAAACTGAGACTCTCAAGAATTTATTCTCCCTTTATAAACCCAAGAAAGATGGATTTACTCAAATGACTAATTCCTCAACAGATCTACAAATTCTTAAAGATTCGAGTTTCGATTACATTTTCGTTGACCCTCCTTTTGGCGGAAATTTGATGTATTCAGAGTTGAATTTCATTTGGGAAGCGTGGTTAAAAGTATTTACCAATAACAAGCCAGAAGCCATCATGAACAATATCCAGCACAAGGGCCTCGTTGAATATCAGGGGTTGATGCAAAGTTGCTTTGATGGATTCTCTCGAGTGTTGAAACCAGGGCGTTGGATAACGATAGAATTTCATAACTCTCAAAATTCAGTCTGGAATGCTATCCAGGAGGCTTTACAGCGTGCTAGTTTTGTAATCGCGGATGTGCGTGTGTTAGATAAACAGCAAGAAACCTTCAAACAAGCCACTACAACCGCAGCAGTCAAACAAGATTTAATCATCTCAGCCTACAAACCCAATGGCAACCTGGAAGAGAACTTTAAGCTTAAAGCCGGCACTGAAGAAGGCGCCTGGGAATTTGTACGCTACCATTTGGGCAAGCTGCCGGTGGTTAACGAATCAAATGGTATAGCCATTGTCAATGCTGAACGACAAGCTTTCCTGCTCTTTGACCGCATGGTGGCTTTTCACGTACAGCGAGGGGTAATGGTACCGCTTTCGGCGCATGAATTCTACGCCGGGTTGGAGCAGCGCTTTATCCCCCGGGATGGGATGTATTTCCTGCCCGACCAGGTGGCGGCATATGACCGTGCCGTTCTGGAATCCGGCAAGCCCACCCAGCTTTCGCTTTTTGTTTCCGACGAAAAAACCGCCATTACCTGGCTTAGACAGCAGCTCGATCCAGCATCCGGCGGCGAACCCAAAACCCTGGGCGAACTGACCAACGACTTTAACCGCATCATGAATCGCGCTAAGCATGAGCAACCTCTGGAATTGATCGAGATACTCAAGCAGAACTTCCTGCAGGATGAAGCCGGCAAGTGGTACGTCCCGGATCACAATAAAGCCACTGACCTGGAAAAAGTTCGCCAAAAAGCCCTGTTGAAAGAATTCAAAGAGTACACTGAGAGCACTGGCCGGTTGCGCGTCTTCCGTAGCGAAGCCGTGCGCGCCGGCTTTGCCAATTGCATCAAGCGTCAGGACTATGAGACCATCGTCACGGTAGCTGAACGTCTGCCCGAAGACGTGTTGCGTGAAGATCCCGACCTGCTGATGTACTATGACAGCGCGTTGCTGAGGAAGAAATAGAAAGAGGAAAACGATATGGGATTTGAGACACCAATTACCATTGAAAAAGTCATTCAGGGAATGCAAGAAAATAAATATGTTCTGCCAGCCATTCAACGTGAGTTTGTTTGGGACGCGGAGCAGATTGAGAAATTGTTTGATTCCCTGATGCGTGGCTATCCAATAGGTTCGTTCCTGTTCTGGAAAATTGAGCCGGATCATCTCAAGGACTTTCAATTCTACCGGTTTATGGATCGTTTCCATGAGAGGGATTACCGACATAATGAACCGATTGAGTTGGTGGGCGGGAACAGCGTAACTGCAGTGCTGGATGGGCAGCAGCGATTAACGGCATTAAATATTGGGCTGAAGGGGTGGTATGCGAACAAGATGCCCTATTACCGCTGGAACAGCGATAACGCTTTTCCGATGAAGCGCTTGTATCTTAACCTGCTTAATCCCCCGGAAGAGAACGGAAACGCTTATGAATTTAAGATGCTGCAGGATAAAGAAGTAAAAAATATCGAAGGGAAAAAGTATTGGTTCCGCGTAAGTGAGATCTTCAAGTTTAAAGAATTGCAAGAAACCATGTATTATTGCATCGAAAACGGTTTAACCGCTGATAAGCGGACATTCCCATCCAGCGCTTTGATGGAGTTGTATCGTATTATCAAAGAAAAACCTTTGATCAATTATTTTCTAGAAGAAAGCCAGGATCTGGACAAAGTATTGAACATCTTTATCCGGGTCAATTCGGGAGGAACCGTACTCAGTTATTCCGATATGCTACTGTCCATTGCAACAGCAGCCTGGAAAAAGATTGATGCACGCAAAGCGATCTATGAGCTTGTAGAAGACTTGAATGATATTGGCGAAAAATTCACCCTGAGCAAAGATTTTGTTTTAAAATCATGCCTGGTATTATGCGATATCCCGGCTATTGAATTCCGTGTTTCCAATTTCACACGAGAAAACATGGAAAAGATAGAGAATTATTGGGAATCGATATCCAAAGCGTTGAATGAAACTGTCAAACTGATTTCCAGTTGGGGGTATAGCTGGCAAACCCTGGTTTCGGCTTATGCCATTATCCCCCTGGCCTATTACATCCATAAACAAGGCAGCCCTTCAAATTTCATTTCCTCGAATAAATACGCTGCAGATCGAACATCGATGCGCAGGTGGCTGCAAATCGCCTTACTAAAAAGAACATTTAGTGGGACACCGGACAACGTTTTACGACCTGTTCGTAAGGTTATCCAGGAGAATTTAAATAGCTTTCCGTTTAATGCTATTTTGGAAGAACTAAAGGGCACAACAAGATCCATGCAATTTGATGCCGCTGAATTAGACGGGTTGATGTCTTATCGTTATGAACAACCTTACACTTTCAGTGTTCTCACCTTCTTATACCCCTGGCTCAAATATGATCAACAATTTCATGTTGACCATATTTTCCCGCGGGCGATGTTCACATCCAAAGAGTTAAGAAAGCACAACATTCCTCAAGAGAACTGGCACCTTTGGCTCGACCATTATAATGATCTGGGAAACTTACAACTCCTTCAAGGACCAGTGAATATCGCTAAATCTGACGAGCCATTAGATTCCTGGATTTATAAAGAATACCCGACTCCAGAAAAACTGGCGGCTTATAAAAAACTCCACTTCATCCCGGATTGTTCCTTGAAGTTTGAAGATTTTCCCACATTTTTGGTGGAACGAGAAAAGATCATACGAACCACGCTGGCAAATGTACTTGACGTCCATTTAAGCGAGTAGGAATGCTTCAGCGAATTCTATCTCTTTTTCCACCCCATACCCACCCTCTGACTCTGGTAAGTGATCCAGATCGGTTTCTATCTGGTGAAACGGTAGTGTCGGAATTGGCGAAGCGCGGCTTTCAGGTTATCCAAGAAGATGATCCTGTTTTCTTGCATCACCGCGTGGAAGAAGCTCGTCCCTTTACACAAGAGCATCCGGTTATCATCACCACTACTGGTGCTCTGGAAAACATGCCGTATGATATTTATCAACCTGCCTATCGGTTGAGTCTTTCCTTACACCGGTTTTTCTCCAACCTGGCCTACCCGGTGCTGCAAACGCTCAATCCAGATCAAATTGAAAAACTGGCATCCTGTCAACCACCAGTTGAAACATTGAGCCGGCAAAAAACCATGGATTACTTGTTGCATGAGGTCTTTAATGCTGATCCAGTTGCATTAAGTCAACCGCATGCGCTGATTGC
>Ga0255341_1002856_pt1 | contig 20566 bp, 14 predicted proteins | sample wastewater_treat_8_FD_192418 | JGI IMG/M metagenome (GOLD analysis project Ga0255341, IMG submission 192418) | Wastewater microbial communities from Lulu Island WWTP, Vancouver, Canada - plant12 | ecosystem: Engineered > WWTP > Wastewater > Unclassified | place: Canada: Vancouver, British...
TCTTGCCGCTACGTTTCTCTACTATCACAACGGTTGTAGTTCCTGATCTATTTGGTTTTTTGCGAACATACATTCTACAAATTTAGCTGATTTTTTCTTGCGACACCCAAAATGGTGTCGCTAAATTCGCAAAACACTAACAGTCAACATGCTGCGAGTTAAGAGAAAAATAAGTGATAAAGTCAGGAAAATCATTAAAAATCCTTGCATTTCAATTTTATTGCTTCATTCATGTAATAAATTTTGCGTTTATTTTCAAAAATAAATCGGATATAATGCTACGCTGAAAGTGTTTGTTAGTCTGATGCGCACCATTTTTTTCGTTGCCTTCGACTCGAAGTATTACTATACATCTTCGTCTTGTCGCCTCAAAGCTAGCGCACCTCAGACTTTTTCAGCAGACCCTAATTATATTAATAACTGAATAAAATCATTTTTCCCAAATGTAATAAAAAGTCTCATCTATATTTGTTTTAAAGGCACAATGGGAAGTGTATGTAAAACGCTATTCCTTCACAAACTTCCCCCTCAAAACCCGCTCTCCGCGCGCCTCAATGAAATAGATGCCCGGCGGAAGTTTCTTGACATTAATGCCAATGCCAGAAATGCCAGTATTCAAGCCTTCAACGAAGTTTATCCCGCCAGTTGCGTGACTCAGACTGACATCTGCATTTGTGCTATTTGGATGAAGAACCACCTTCCCTGAAACATCAAAAACAATAATGTCGAATTTTTCATTTTCAGGCAGTGCACAGTTGATAACATCGGAAGCTGGATTGGGATACACCGACAGTAACCCGTTTTCAGCAGCATATTCATCTATCCCGGTAGTGATGCAGATTTCGGCACTCTCGCAGGTGCGCGCCCAGGTTGTATCTAATCCAAACACGCGATAGCAATAGTTATGATATTTCGGAACAGTATCAAAAAATTCATTGGTGATAAGCATTCGTGGCGTGAGCTCCCAGAAATACCACTGTCCGTCTTTCGAACCCTGCACATGATGCCAGATATTGGTTGTATCATCGTCCTGCCAGGTAAGGTGTACAATGCTGCTGTCTGCATTGTAGGGCAGTTCCTCGCGGTACAGACCATAAGGAACACCCGGTTTGCCGCATCCATTACTGTCGGTTTTGAGTACCCAGGCGTATTGCTTGTAATCTGATGAAATCGGGCCCATTGCATAGAACCACCCTGTTGCTGCAATGCCGCCATCTATAGTACGAACCATATCTTCCATAATATCCTGACTGACCCACTCATAATTGTTATCCAAAAAACCATCCTGCTTCCGAAATACACGAGTCCAGACACTGTCGCCTGTTTCTGTTATTTTCATCAGAAAATTATCCATAAATGAATCGGAAGGCTCATGATAGTCAACACCGGTCCCTTTATAATACCAGCCCCAGCCACAGGCACCACCCAAATAATAGCCATCGGTTGTTGAAAGGATCTGATAAGTGCTCTGCAAAATATTTGGACAGAAATATTTTTTACTCCAAATAATATTGCCGAGCGTATCGAATTTACCGATGTACATTTTTCCGTACGGAATATCATTAATGTTTCCTGAAGATGGATCATAAGGCCAATAGTATTCATTGATCTGCCCTCCCAGCAAAAGCTGATTGTCTTTGGTTACCGCAATAGCACCAAGATACCCGCCATAAGTTGCAAGGATAATATCTTTGTTTAGAACGATGGTTCCATCCTGTTTTATTCCAACAAGCTTATTGTCGTTGTATTGCTGATTTCTCTGTTTCAAGGCAGTAAAATAATACACATCATTTATTTTGATTATCGAGCTTGTTGATAATCCTCTGTTATTAAGAACAATAATTGTATCCCATTGTTTAATCCCATTTTTATCGGTCTTCAATATATATAAATCATAAATCAAAGATGTGTTGATAGAGTCAGTGACTCCAACCATAAGAAACCCACTATCAGCTGTTTCAATAATATTATGAAAATTGTAGTACGCCGTATCTCCAAATGTTCTGACAAAAATCTGCGATCCGTCCTGCTTATCTGCTTTAACAAGAATTCCCTTTCTGGGAAGGTCAATTGTGCATCCACAAAAAGCCATACAGGTATCCGAAGTTAAAATAAGATCTCCAAATGAAGCATTCCCGTCAGCTCCGGATATAAAAGGCTGTTTCCATTGCAGAGTGTTGCTTGTGTCGAACCTCGCAATATAGGTCTGATAAGTATTTCCAAGAGTGTCATCATCAGATAATAATAATAAATAGTAACCGCTGCTATCAAAGCTTAAAGCCTTACCAAATGAATAATCTGAGTCAAGTTCAGGATAGACTCTGTAAAAAGATTGTGATTGTGCAGAAATATTCTGCACAATCACAAAGGTGATAAATATTAAAGTGATAGCCAATCTCATGATTATCGGGTTACAACAATTTTGTCTATGGCGATGTATTGTCCGCAGGATTCAATATACACGTAGTAGGTGCCTGATTCGGCCGGTGAATTGATTTCAACATCACCCATACATTCATTCACTCTGATACGCGATACTTCTTTTCCCATGACGTTGTGAATTATCAGGAATATTTCAGTGCATACTGATTCAACCTCAAAGTGAGCCGTGAATTTTTCTCCTGCCGGATTGGGATAGCATGACAGAAGCCCTGTTTCAATTTCCGGTTGACTTTCCGTCGAATATGTTAATATGCTCCGATTATCCATAGTCGGCATTGGGATCAGTGTCAATTCCTGAAATAAAGTATCGTTCAGTAATTCCAAAGTGTTTTTAGCATAAACAGCCCCGTATTGAAGCGTATCATTGGCTATTGATTGAAGAACCTGCATCTTTGAACTGTCTGTCAGTAATGACAATTCTTTTCCCGGTAAATCAGCTGTAAGAATATTCATTTTTTGTTTATCAGAATATGAAACAAGATACGCATCAATATTGACTAAACTGTCGAGTGTCTGATTTGCCTTTGCAAAATGACGGGAACTAATATATGCAGACACCAGATTTAACTTCGAATTTTTGGTTGTTGCCTGCTCAAGAATTTTCACCACACTATCCATTGGATTAACAATGAGTGTATCATTCAGATAGTAACGAACAAGATCGGATTCAAGAACTTTTTCTGAATATTCATAATAAGCTATTCCATAAAGAAGCTTATCTCTGTCTGACATATCACCGGTCTGCAATGCAGCAATCTGATTTCGGATACCTTTTGGAAGTGGTGTTTGCATAGCTTGAACAGCCTGATAAACTTCATCGCTTAATGGTGAATTGGCGGTAAGAATCTGCTGCATCGTGCCTGGTGATAAAGCATTCGGACGTTCTATTAGTGTCACAAGAACTTCATCGGATAAATAAGGCGAAAATTCAAGCATGGTCTGTAGCATTTGACCGTTTGGAATGTTGCTTTGAGCTATGGAAACCAGCAGGGATGTTTGTCCACCATCAATCAAATTGCCCAGCTCTTGTTTTTTAGTATTTACAGACTGTAATTCAATACCTATTGCGATGGGATTAATTATAGTTCTGTCCGGGCAATCAGAGGGTGAAAATGTTAATGGATTGTCGGGAGAGAAAGTTTGCAAATAGGAGTCATAACATTCAGGTTGCCAGTGAGCACCTGAATAATTTGCATGCATAATATGATAATCGCTTCCTGGATACCAATCAATTTTAAATTGGTTCTCATCTCCGGCACATGTAGCAGAATACCAGTTTCTTGATAGTGTTGTTGCATCATATGAATCATTCACATAATAACCCTGCACAGCACTGATGCCAATATTAGGGTTTGATTTTGGCAAAACAGATATATCATAAGTATTGCCGTTGAATGTTTCACAATTAAATTTAAGACCATCAGAAGTAGCAGGGCCCTTATTGTTATTTAAAGCAACGATGCCAGAATATAAATCTGTAAATGTATTTCTGTAAATCTGGTTGCTGCTGTTTGCACCATTACCTGTGTTTGAGTTATTTACATAAATGCCAGTCCAGCCTCTGTTTCCAGAAGTTGGAGACATGAAATCATTGCCCTCAACCTGAAAGCCATTACATTGATTCAGGTACAAACCATAAGCATACTCATTTGTCATCATGTGGAAAGTATAGTCATCTACAATGAAATCGTTATTAATTACCGTCGAATATTCCATTCCGGACAAATAAACACCAAAATGACATAAATCAAAAACTGTATTCTTAACAGTAACTGCTTTTAACCCCGGGGTTGAAGAAGCCCTGATTCCATAATGAAGATTGATGAATCGACTTTTCTGAGCATTGCTGCACGGAATTGTTGGTAACAAGCAAATCTGATCAACGATATATGAAGCATTAATACTGAATATGCCCATTCCAAGAGAAAACCAATCAGCGTTCGGATTTGTGTTTTGGAATGTGTTTCCATATAATTTCACACCATTCACTTCATTCATCGAAATAAAGGCATACGGCGTTATTCCGTCCGGCAAATCAGTTGTCGTTTCAAATGTACAATTCTTAATTGTGCTAACATTTTGCAAGCTCGAACCTAAAGTGGGATGAACATTGTTATACGTCAGGAATTGAATTCCTCTTCTGCAGTTGCGGAAAGTACTGTTCTCTGCTTTAATTATGCCGCCGGTCTTGCTCCAATCCCAGCTACTCATATCTTCAACATTACCGATAGTAGTAATTCCATCTATAGCATTTTCAATCACGGCACCATTTTTCAAAATCACTTGTCCCTGTGCACCGGCTGTAAGCTGACTCAGGCTTGCATTGCCTTGGAGTTCGATACCTTGCCAGAGGCCACCAGCATGATTTGTTAATATTCCACCATCTACTATTAGTTTTGCTCCTGGCTCAATAATAATTTTTGAATTCATTGGCATCAGAATGTTGCAAGTAATGGTTAACGTTTTGCCGGCTTTAATAACAACATCCGAATATAACTTAAATGAGAAATCCCAAACTTCGTCATTTTCAACATAAATTGGATAATTACTATCGTAAGTGTCAACTAAAACACAATTTCTTATTGAATAAAGTGATAAATTGCGATGTATTGCAGCAACTTGTTTTGGCGAATAATAATTACGTGTTACTGTCCCTGACATAATATTGTTGGAAATGAAATCATCAGGAGCTAAATATGGATCAGAGTTCCATACAAAATTTCTTTCAGGACAACTATTTGAAGGATATGTTCCAAAAATATCATCATAATAGTATCCCATATTGTACATATCAAGACAAGTAGTTGGACAACCACCTCCATAATATGTATGGCAAAGTTTAAAATTATGTCCTGTTTCATGTAAAATAAAATGATAGGCTCCTAATGCAGCTTGTGGCCCATAATTGATGTAATCCTGATACACTCTGTTTGCAAATACATAATGAATGATATTTTGATTTGTAAGGGATGATAAATTTGCAAACGAATAATCTAAAGCACTTCCCGTAATAACAATGTTTATTTCATCGGCTTTCTTCCAAGAATTTGGGATATTTGTTCCGCCATAATATGCGTCATTCTGAAAATACCTAATACCTGTCAACAAATATCTAATTCGAGTGTCTTTAATAGAGTTACATGCGCCACAAATTGAGGAACCTCCATTATCTGATGGATCGCTTAATCCAGCCATGACATCATTTGATTTATCAATAAGTTCAGTTAGGAATTGTTCGTCAGTATATGAATTATCAATAGGGTTTATCCCATTGCTTGAGAAATTTCCTGTTCCATCTGAACGCTGAACAATAATAAAATTTAATTTAATATACTTGATAGCTTGATCCGGTTGAGGCATCCAAACAGATAAATCTTCATTATAGAAATCATGGTATTTATCAACAAATGCTGATGATGAATTACCGCATGTATATGTTTTAGGTAAGTCATCACTTGGTACAGCCCGAATTTCCATCGGTGGTAAAATTTGAGCATTTGTTTGACATAAGGGACAGAGAAGCACCATCAAAAAGATAGAGAGAATTGTTTTTTTTGCTTTCATAAAGTCAATTGTTAAGGTTAATTATTTCGAAATTTGATTCTTTTCCCGCTGAGTATATTTTTAGTAAATATATACCAGAAGAAAAATACTCGCTTTCAATTTTTACAACATGATCCCCTCCCCAAATGATATTAATCGGTATTTCCCGCCCATTTACTGTAAACATAGAAATTTTACAACTATTAGAAATATTGTACTTGTTAATAAATATTGCATCTTTAAAAGGATTTGGATAAACTATGTATTTTTCAGTTTTTTCATCTAAGACAGAATTAACAAAGTCGCAATATTCTACAACATTCATACTGTAAAGTACTTGATTATTCTCAGAAATACATCTAAATACACCGCCTTCATTTGCATCAGAAATACAATTAATGTATTCAGGGAAAAAGTAATCCTCAACAGGACCAATCCCAGCAATTATTTTCCCATGTAATCCAACAATAGAGCCGAACAAAGGAGTTACAGAAATCCATTTTCTGTAAGATCCCTTGACTAACTGAAGTCCAATGCTATCAACAACCGCCATTCCTGTCGAATCGCAACTTTGACTTATTGGATTCTTTTTTTTGAATACGACTGTATCTCCTACAGCTGCATTAAAATTAAACAATAAAACTACTTGATTATCAATTAGTCGAAAAACACTGTCATTCTTCCATAACAAATACTCATTGTCAAGATATGTCGTATCATAAATTCCAGGCCACGAATACTCAACTTTAATTTTTTCCAAAACCTGAAAATTTTCAAAACCCAATGTTGTGTCCTTGACATGATAGAGTTTGACATACCCAATTGAGTTACTTGATTGATATGAAAAATACCAAGTGTCACCAATAGGCTGAGCTATTGAGATAATTGCTGTTATAAAAATAACAGATGTAAATATTAATTTAATCATGTTTTTTTCGCAAATATACACCAAAACATTTTCAAGCCAAATGTTTATGAAAATATTTATTGATGAAACCATTATAAATATCCGATAAAGTACAGCGAATTATAGTTTAAGCTCTGCTGTCAAGTATTCTTATACACTAATCAAATAATTCACTCGTGTTTTAGTTTTTTGTAAATTTGAATTGAAAAAATGATATTTTGAATAGTATTTCTGATAACATTAAGCAAAAAGTAGCTTCTTTGCCAAATAGCTCCGGCGTATATCAATATTTTGATTCCGATGGTAATATTATTTATGTAGGTAAAGCCAGAGATTTAAAAAAACGTGTATCATCTTATTTCCACAAAGAACATGATAGTGCAAAATTGAGACTTTTGGTTCGGAAAATTGTTAAAATTGAAACCATTGTTGTTCGTAATGAGTTTGACGCCTTATTGCTGGAAAACAATCTGATAAAGCAATATAAGCCCAGATACAACGTCTTACTCAAAGACGATAAAACCTATCCGTGGATTTGCATTACCAACGAGGATTTCCCAAGAATATTTACGACACGTAAAAAAGACATCAAAGGCGAATACTTTGGACCATATCCATCGGTTCGCATTGTTAAATCTCTAATTGAAATAATTCGGAAAATATTTACTCTTAGGACATGCAAGTTACCACTTACGGAAAACGGAATTGCCAAAAAGCGTTTTAAACCATGCCTGGAATTGCAACTGGGAAACTGCTTGGGACCTTGCATCGGCTTGCAAGGCAAGTCTGATTATAATGAAATTATTTTGCAGGCACGAAATATTCTAAAAGGCAATCTGAATCCGGTAATCCAGGCTCTTAAATCTGAAATGAATGAACTTGCATCTTCTCTTGAATTTGAAAAAGCTCAAAAAATAAAAGAAAAACTCGATGCCCTTGCGTCATTTCAGGCCCGTTCCGGCGTAACATTCGAAAAGCTTGGCGATGTTGATGTGTTTTCAGTTGTTTCGGACGAAGAATACGGATATGTAAATTTTTTACGTTTGCTTAATGGCAATGTTGTGCAAGGACACACTTTGGCATTTAAGAAAAAAATTGACGAAACCGATGATGACTTGCTGATGATAGGTCTGGGTGAGTTTATTTCGATAAACGGAAACTTTGCTCCTTTGGTTTTACTTCCCTTTGATATTAATATTGACATTCCGAATGTAAGATTTGAAGTCCCAAAAATTAGTGATAAAAAGCAGTTGATTGAATTGTCGCTCGCCAATGCAAAACAATTCAGGCTTGAATACGAAAAAAAACGCGAAATGATTGATCCTGAGCGACATTCAAAACGCATATTGCAAACATTGATGAAAGACCTGCACCTTAAAAATTTACCTGTTCACATTGAATGTTTTGATAATTCAAATTTTCAGGGGACTGATCCGGTTGCCTCCTGTGTTGTCTTTCGCAATGCAAAACCTTCAAAAAATGAATACCGGCATTTCAATGTTAAAACAGTAACAGGCCCAAATGATTTTGCCAGCATGACAGAAATTGTTACACGCAGGTTTAAGCGTTTGAAAGAAGAAAACAGCAGTTTGCCCGATTTGATTATTGTTGACGGAGGCAAAGGACAATTAAGCGCTGCCGTTGAAGCTTTAAATAATTTAAACCTCAGACATATTGTCCCTGTTATCGGAATAGCAAAACGCCTTGAAGAAATTTATTTTCCGGGCGACTCTTTGCCAATTTATATTGATAAAAAAAGCGAATCTCTCAGATTGATTCAGCGTATGCGCGACGAAGCCCACAAATTTGGAATTACACATCATCGCAATAAAAGAAGTAAAGAACTGTTGAAGACGGAATTAACCCAAATACCCGGAATTGGCAAAGCTATATCAGACAAGCTTTTAAAGCATTTTGGGTCGGTTGAGGCAATTAAAACTGCGCAACATGATGATATTGCAAAAGTTGTTGGTAAAAGCAAGGCCGAAGTAATTTTTAAGTGGATTAAAAATGGATTATAATTACTATTGTTCGATAACGTTTTGGCGGCTTGACGTTTGTGGTGGATTTTTACCGATAAACTTTAACCAAAGAACGAGCTTTTAATTTACCGAAAACGTTCAATCGAAGCCATTTACCCGCCTTGCGTTCAAACCGCTTGTTACCATCAGTGCTTTTTTCAAATAGTTTGTTTACTTTATTTTTGAACCAAACTTCTTCGTTAGGAAATATTTACCTGTCTTTGGAGAGCCTTTGAATTCAATTAAAGAAAGATTTCTTAATGTCTGCAAATATCGCTTTACTTGTGCATTTGATTTGCCTATCTTATCCATTATTTGTGTAATTGAAGCTCCATTTTTACTGTCTGCAATAGCTTTTACAGCATCAATTAGGGCATCATTTACAGCATCACTTACAGCATCAATTAAACCTTTTTTTACAGCATCACTTACAGCATCACTTACAGCATCAATTAAACCTTTTTTTACAGCATCACTTACAGCATCACTTACAGCATCACTTACAGCATCATTGTCATTTGCTTTTTCCTTAGTAACTCCTACAAGTTTTTCATTACTAAAAAAAGTAAGTTTAACTGTATGCTCTCCAATATCCCAAATAGGTTCTTTAAGCCCTGCTTGTTTACAAGTATCTATTATTTTAAGAGTTCCTCTACCAATTTTTTCAATGTAACCTCTTAAAAATACAATATGTGCGATATCTGGGTTATAGGGCATTGATAAGTGGCTTTTCTTTAACTCACTTTGTTTCAAAGGCGATTTACCACTATTGGTTATTTCTAATCTATCAGGATAGATAATTACAGACATTGCACTTGCTACTTGTGCATATTCTCGATGAACCAATGCGTTCATAATTCCTTCTCGTAATGCTACTATTGGAAAAGCAAAGTTGTCAGCACGTTCCCATTTTTTATTGTCAAATTTTCGTGTATGAGTTAGATGCTTATCAAAGAAATTCTGAATTGCAATAATGTTTTTAAACAGATTGCCCTCTAATAATTGGTCATCCTTGAATATATCGCCCGTTTTTCCTTGTTCAAGCAAAGCAATTCTTACTCTTGATTGAGGAATAAAACGTGCAGGATTTTTTGCAAATAAAATTACAGCAGCATTCGTAAAATTTCCATTTTGGTATAGACCATAATAAGAAAGAAAATCAATCGGTTCTTTTGTGCCGTCTTTCATCTTGTTTTGAGTTATGGTGGCATCAATGGTTTTATTGATTTCTTCCATATCCAAATCATTGAGTTCTACACCCAAACAAGATTGGCGTTCCCAATGAATTTCTGTTTCGTGCCTTTTATGAATAAGTTCAGAAACTTCTTTTGATGAAGCTTGAACGGTACGGTCATTTCTACGATAATAAATACTGCCATTAAAAATATAAGGTTGTTTAGCCCCCTCCCAAACTTTGATAAGTAGAAGTTGTCTATTGCCGTAATTTTCAATGGACACCATTACAGGTGGTTCGGGAATTAGTTCTTTTAGTAAATATTTTTCAATTTCTATTTGAAGTTTTTCTGCATTATCAACACCTTTTACCTCTTTTTTGTCAGTAACTCCAATCAATATTTGCCCGCCTTGATTGTTTAAAAAGCCACAAATAGTTTTGCCAATAGCATCTTTTCGTGCAACTTCTTTAAATTCGAGTTTACCGCTTTCCTCTTGTTTCAAAAGGTCTTTTATGAGTTGTTCTGCTTTCATTGTACTTGATTGTTTAAGATAGCTAACTCATTTTCAACTCTTTTGATGTCTTTAAACAACGTTTCAATATGTCGTAACGCTTCATCTGGCCTAAAAAACTCCTGAACCCAATGGTATTTTCTTTCTTCATAAGGCAAATTAGCCTGTATAGCATCGTTGTACATATCAATAACTCGAACACTATCCATTACAGAAGTAGATTGAATTTCAAAATCATTACGTTGTGTTTTAGCTTCGTCAGCATACATATATTGGGCTAATAATTTTCTTGAAAAGATAACAAAGCTATGAGCTATAAATCGTCTTGGTTTGTTTAGCTCAATGGCACGTTGAAATTCTTGATGTGTAATTCCCGTACTATAATTTGGATTGATAATGCCAAAAAAAATATCACATTCCTGAATTGCAGCTAAACAGGCATCAACATTATTCATCCCAAGAGGTGGGTGCAATGTGCCGAACTCGGAATTGATAACTTGATAGCCATAGTTGTTTAATACTCCGCATATTTGCAGGAGTAAGTCACGGTTTTGATAAACCGTTGAAGCAACCATTAACTTTATCTTCTTTTTCCTTGCCAACTATACAATTTGATATCAATTATACGAAGTAAAAATACACATTTTTTTTATTGTGGACGTATGACTTTTCGGTTTATAGCTTTTTATTTCTTGTCTGCGGTATCGTTTTTATTAGCTTTGCAGTTAACGGTTTTGGCAGCTTTGCGAGGGAGCGGATTTTAGCACGGAATTTTAATCGAAGCTCGAACTTTCAATTTGTCATAAACGTTCAATCGAAGCCGTTTGCCCGCTCTCTTGCAAAACTGCTTGTTATGGGCTGGTTTTTTATCGTTATTTATGCTTATCCATTTCACTTACGAAAGTGTTTGTTAGCTTTGTAGTGAACTGTCTAAGACAAGAAACAGGAATAGTGGCTTCAAAAGTTTTTACTTTTTCTTTTGTTTTCTTGTTTACTTCAAAATCTTCAAACTTAATACTTGAAATGTCATCAGATTTATTTTCAAACGCCTTGAATCTATAATGCGAAATAGAATTCCTGAGATGTCTCGCCACGTCCTTTACGTTTCTTGTTTTTTCTTTTATGGTTGAAATATGATTAGGGCTTATTCCCCATTCTTTTTGAGAAACTAAATCGGTTGGCAGGCTGTCAAACCAATTCTGTTGAGGTAGGATTAGCAACCCTACAAGACAATTTAATAGAAGTGTAACTTCAAATTTTTCTGCTTTTGCAAGTTCTAATTTGTCATATTGTTCAATTATCGTTTTCGTTCTATTTACGAAATCAAACTCTTGATTTTTGTAATGGCTCATAAGGATTTACTTTTTCTTCAATTTTTTCGTGTCTTTCGCTAATTTTTTGTCTTCCGATTTTACTTTGCGTTCAACCTTTTTAAGGTCTTCCTCTGCTGGAAGTGTTTCAGGTTTTATTCCACTTTTCAGTAAAAGCCCTCTTACATCTTTGTTGTTCTTAACGTGTTCGTTTGTAATTTCGTTTTCTGTTTTCAAGTCGTTTTTACGAACGTTTACGTTTGTCAACTCGTTTGCGAAGTCTTTGGCTTTTATGGTTATTGTTGGTAGAAAGTCGGCAAGAGGTCTATTGTCGGGAACTCCTAATTTTACTTTCATATCTAACGTTGTTTTACCACCAAACAATGCTTGGTCGCCTTTGCTTCTTATTCGTCCGAAACCTGTATTGTCAATACCTTTTTGAAAAATCAATCCCGAAAGTTCTTTTTCGGAAATAGTTAGTTTTTCTCTTGCCTGTAACCGTTCCCACTCTTTTAAACGTTGCTCTAAAAGTTCTTGTTTTCTTGTCTGCACGGCAAAGTAATTCATTGCAAAAGCAATTTCGTTTTTGCGTGGGTCGCCATTTTGAGCAATCAAATAACAAGCGTATCTTGTGAGCATTATATCATCAATCTCACGCTTTGCACCCGAGCCTAAATCAACCATTTTGCTGACGTCAGCAAAATGGTCGGAAACTTCTTGTTTAGCGTTAGTACACGCAATTTTTGCTTTGTCAATTACCAACAAAAAATTTCGCCATTGAGTATAACCCAACAACTCTTGTAAATCTCTCGCAAACCAAAATTCAACTTCTTCGGCTTGATTGGAAGCTAACTCAAAACTGCTGTGTAATTTGGATATTATCTCTTTTTTCATTTTCTCAATTTTGCTATGCTACAAAGTTAGGAAAATATCAAGTACTACAAGAAAAACACAGTTAATAAAACAGAGGCGAAAACGGAACGTTTTCGCCTCTGTCTAATGTTGTTCAAAGGCTGTTAATAATTAAACATCACCTTCTGTTAACCTTGTTTTGCACGTTCACCATCTTTAAGACCATATGCGTCAATGTATTTTGACAAACATTGGTTTGAACAAAAGATTTTAGTCCCCATTTCTGCTGTCATCCAAAAGCCAAGGAAATTCTTCTTTTCAATTCTTGGACAATAATAGACATTTCCACTTTTTCTAGCTTTAAAGCTAGTACCACAAAATTTACATGTTTCCATTTAAATTATTATTTTAAAGTTATGCTTACTCCTGTTTTTAAGGTCATTTTTCAGCTTGTTCCGACCCGTTATGAACAAGAACTTCACATACTTTGAATCGGCTCTAAATAATTAAATCCCTTTAAAGTGGGTGACTTTGACCGATATGAATGTTTAAACTTGCCCATAACGGTTTTTGGCTTGCCGCAGTGGCGGTTTAGAAGCACAGACCTGTCCCCAAGCACAAAAGTTTATTAAAGGTGAAAACTTGCAAATTTGCTCGTCACCCGCCATTGCCGGCAAGCCAATGTTAGCGGGTCGTTGTTCTTTCTTCTGTTTAGTCAATGTCCTTTTGATTTAATACGTTTTTTAAAATCTTTTCTGTGTCCAGCACCATAAAGTATTAATATTTTTTTGTCCGAACTATTTTTTATTAGGTTGATTAAATAATCGTTTCTGTATTCAATAAATATTTTATTGTATTGACTTTTCGAGTAAAAAACATTTTTATTAAATTTCTCGGTGAAAGGCGTATGCAAATCCAAACTGTCTAATATAATCTGTCCATTCACTTTTTCCCAATGATTGATAAGTTGCAAATAATTTACATCGGCACGCAAATCTTTATTATCTGTCCCAAGGTCAGTGTAAGAGGGTTGTTGTATATATTTTTTAAAAAAATTGCCTTCGGCATTTTCTTTATATGTCCCGCTAAAGCCCTTCAACTTTCTTACTTTTCTTCGGATTGTGTCTTTAAGTAAACTGTCTGTAGTAAAGTCCGTGCTAATTAGCTCATAGTAAACTATAAATCCATTGTTTTTACTGTCTGTAACGATGTTTTTAACATTGTCATAAAATTCCTTTTTCCCTAAATGGTGCATTGGCACGAATTTAAGTTCTTTGTCGTCTATTTTATATGAATGTATCTTTGCTTTCGTTTTGTTTAGTTCAATTAAACTATGTGCAATTTTACAAGAAGAAAGTGTCGAAATTAAAATTAAAATAATAAGTATATTTTTCATTGTCTAAAATTAATCTTTTGTTTCTGTCAAGGTGAAAAGTGTCTTTGGATATGTTCGTCTTACAATGCCCGCTAACGGTTTTCGGCTTTGCGTTCGCGTGGGCTTTTTAGCACTAAACCCGATATGAAGAACCGCACTTCAATTATGCACAAAATTGTTAAGAGAAGCACGTCACCCCGCCTGACGCAAAATTGATGTTATGCACAGTTATTCTTTCACAATTTTGCTACGCTGCAACACTTGCCCTTTGTCGTCTGTGAGCGTTACAAAGTAAATGCCCGCAGGTTGTTCAGAAATATCAAGTGAGTTTATGTTTTTCTTGTTGGCAACAATTTGTCCTGTTATGTTTGTCAGATGCACGTTGGTTTGAACAGAAAAATTGATTTGACTGTTTGTCGGGTTAGGATAAACACCAATTATGTTGTTTGTTGTAAAAAGGTCGTTGGTGCCTGTTGTTTGGGCATTGAATAGTTGTAAGATTTCAGCATCACTTAAAGCACGATCCCAAAATCCCAAATCATCAAGTTTTCCATTCCAAAAGAAGCGACTGTAATTTGGATCTATTTCTGTGCCTGCACCTATTTTAAATGGAATATCCGCAGCAGAATTTGTTGGAAAATACTGAGAAGAAATCAATGAACCATTCAAATAAAATTTAATTGTATCATCACTTTGAATTGTGCATACTACATGATGCCAAATGTTAAGTTGAGGGGTTGAATTGGAGAAAATAGCAGCTGCACCTGTGTAATAACTCAATTCATTATTATGCCCTCCGTCTTGATAATCAAATATCATTAAAGCCCCCTGATCAGTATATGTTGATCTCTCTCTTCCTATAATTACAACACCTCCTCCTAGTGGATAATAATTGAATACCAGTGAATCTGCCAGAATCCATGCTGCATAACTGGCCGGTTTATATGAATGGTTATTGAGTGATGGAATTATAATTTCATCACTTATTCCATTAAAATCAAAGGCGCTATTATTATTTCCAAATCTGTCAGTTGTCATTGTTGCTCCCAACACAACACCATTATGCCCATTTCCGCTTTCATCGTTTGCATTTCCGTTAAAAGACCACCATGCTACTAATCCATTTGTCGGAATTTGTGCATTTACATTAATGGCAAGCATTGTTGCCAAAATACCTGAAAGTAAAATTTGTTTCACTTTTTCTGTTTTTTTAAATTGTTAATGTTCAAAATTAATATTTGGTGTCAAGCGTTGCCATTTTTTGTTTCGTTTTTTTCTGTTCGGTTGTCCGTCTATAATTGTGCATAACGGGCAGCTACTTGGCTCTCGGCCACATTTTAGAATAAAGTTATAAACGAAGATACAAATTTTAACTTTACAGTAAATGTTCGCACTAAGCATTTATTGTGGCTGGAGCCAAATAGCATGTTGGTGGCTGGTTATTCTTTCAGGAGTTTAAATGTTCGTTGCGGATAGTCTCCAATTTGCAACAAGTAAGTTCCTGACGAAAGTCCATCTAATTTTATTATTGTTTGTTCACTGTTGATAATGCTCGAATACACCTCTCGTCCTGTATAGTCAAGCAATTTGAATGGCTTATTTAATAGATGAGTATTTGTTTCAAGAGTTATTTTGTCTGATGTGGGGTTTGGATAGATTTTTAAGTTAGCAAAATATACTTCATTAATTGATGAAAAAGGATCTGCTTTTGTTTTAAAACTCCAAACTGTTGACCACTGTCCCCATGTTGCCCCATTAGTAGCACGAACTTTCCAGTAATATGTTTTTGAGGGTAAAAGTGATACTGTGTATGTAGAGTTTGATGTAGTATAGGTCAGCGGACTTGTGATAAAACCTTGTGTTGTATCAATTTGAAGTTCATAGTTTACCGCCCCTATATTGTCTGACCAATCCAATACTAATGATGAATATTGTTGATTGATTGAACCGTTTGCAGGACTTATCAGGTTAAAGTTCTCTAAAGAATTTGTTGTGAAACTCCACACATTACTATATGCACCCCAGTTTGTTCCGTTAGACGCCCTAACTCTCCAGTAGTATTGAGTATTTGGGAGCAAGTTGTTTTTAGTGTAATTTGAAGTTGATGACGTAAATGTTTGAGCTGAACTAAAAGTTTGTGAAACATCAATATCAATTTCATAAGAGGAAGCACCAAGGACATCTGACCAGTCAAAAGATAAACTAGCAAAGTTCTGATTGATAGAATTATTTGCAGGGCTTATCAGATTAAAGTTTTCTAAAGAATTTGTTGTAAAACTCCATACATTACTATATGTTCCCCAGTTTCCTCCAGCAGATGCCCTAACTCTCCAATAGTATTGAGTGTTTGGAAGTAAATTAGTAACAGTATAAGCAGATGTCGAAGAAGAAAATGTCTGTGGAGAAGAAAATGTGGGAGAAACATCAATATCAATTTCATAAGAAGTCGCCCCAAAGGCATCTGACCAGTCAAAAGATAGGTTTGCAAAATTTTGATTAGTCGATAGATTCGCTGGAAGGATTAATTGAAAATCATTCAAATTAGGAGTTATATCACCCAAATATCTAGCAATTGCAAAGTTATTCCCAGAATACCCAACAGCAATTATTTTATTATCTGTTTGTACAGCTACTCCGAATGCTTCATTTAAGTTATTTCCAAACGAAACTGTTGTAAATCCTGTAGTTATAAAACTATTGTCAACCGAAAGATTTGTATTCAATCTCCCAACTAAAAAAGATTGATTTGTTGAGGAGCTACCTGATGCACCCACCATTACGTATTTTCCATTCATATCCTCAACTATCTTGTATGCTTTATGATAACCGTTCAAGCCATATCCTGAATAGCTTTGTGGAGCAGACGGAATGTTACCATTGTTGTTGATTTTAAATGTCCTCAAATATGAATCTTGAATGTATTGCTTCGCACCGCAGAGTATAAAATCTTTATTGTTATTCAAAAGAAGACCATAAGACATACTTGACCCATCGTAGTAATTAACCACTCCATCTTGAGAAAATGTTATATCCATATCTCCATTTGAAAGAATTCTAGCTGCCCAATATTCATTTTGAATGGCAGGTGTTAAGGATCTTTGCCATCCAGCAGCAGATATTTTCCCATTGGACTCTACAATCAAATCCTCAACTGAAAAAAGTTTAGTATCGTCGGATGCTCGAATCCATAGTGTTTTTATGCCATTTGAATTAAATGTATTGTCTAATGTCCCGTCTGTTAAGTATCTTGCTACAACTGGTTTTCCAACGTAAGTGCTTATTACACTTGAACCCCCAACAATGATATTTCCTGTAAGTTGATGTATTTTTACTACTTTAATTTCATCTTGTTGTGAATTTTCAAAATCTGTCAAAACAACGCCATTATTTCCAAAAGTATTATCTAATGAGCCGTCGTTATTATATCTAACTAAAGCAGCGTCTTTATTACTTCCGTTGTCGCTATAACCTGCTAAAATTATTTTACCATCAGTTTGTATTGCAATGCTATAAGCTATGTCATCACTACCTGTTTGCAAGTCAGTTGTAACTACACCATTATTGCCAAAGGTATCGTCCAATGAACCATCAGAATTATAACGAACTACCGTAAAATCTTTGCCGGTTACTGTACTTGTAGAATATCCAGCTACAACAATTTTTCCGTCTGTTTGAATGGAAACGCCGTAAGATTTATCTTGTCCAGAAGTTATAGAGGTTACAACTTTGCCACCATTTCCGAAAGATGGGTCAAGTGATCCTGCAGGTTGTGCCAACACATTTAGTGTTGCGAATATGGTCAAAATTAAGATAATATTTTTCATATATTGATTTTTGTTGTTTACAATTTTATGTGAGTCAAATTTAAAAATTCTAATAGTTAAATCATGTTAGTTATGGCGAAGTGTCTCACTTAACTTGCCACCAACGTTTTCGGGCTTTGCGTTCGGGCGGGTTTCGGAGCACAAAGTGTCAATTTATTACTAATGTCAATTAGAAGCACAAAGCTCCAAGTTTGCACGTCACCCCGCCTGACGCAAAACCCGTGTTACCTGCTGTGTTTTTAATCATTGTCATTGTATGTAATATCTTCATCGTCATCAACAATTTCTTCTATTGGTTGTTGGAAGTGTTTGTCAATGCCCCAATTTTTAATAATCCAAATTACCAATTCTTCACGTCTTTTTTTACAGTTTGCAGGTGTCCAATCATTATACTCGGCAATTTTTCGTTCTTGTCTGATGTCTGAATTAGAGTAAGAATACCCTGAACCTGTAACTCCTTTTTTTCTTTCAAATTCAAAGTTGCTATATCTTGAATTGTCTTTTGTAAGAACCAAGTTTGAAATGTCGTGCAGATAGATTTTTCGTTCTTCATCTGTCCATTTACTAAGCCAACTTGAATTTTCATTTGGGTTTTGAGGTAAAATGTGTTCAATTGTTGAGTCGGTTAAGTCCTCCCAATTCAATTTTGGTTTGTTTTTACCTTGTAACAAGTGGAGTTCATACTCAAAAAGAGTATATTTTAATAATCTTCTGTGATGATACCATTCAAAAATATCCTCTGTTAGAGATTTCCTAAAATTATTTTCGTGTGAATACCAATTGATTGTTCCGTAAATCCACTCGGTAACGGACTTTAAAGTATGTTTTGAAGTAAATACATCGTCTGCCCAACGATAAAGTTGTGACATACCCGTGTTACTTCGTTTTCCTTCCCATAGGAATATCCTATATGAAAAAACCTCTATTGATTTTAGAAAATCTGAATACTCGCTATTCTCAACTTGATTGTTTTCACGCTTAATTCTTGAAGCTACCATTAATGGAAGATAATTGGCGATATTACCTGCGTTTCTGATTTTTGTCAGTAGAGTTAGTTCGTTTTCATCAAAAGGTGCATTATTAGGTTTAACGATTGCAGAATAATGCTTAGAAATTAACGCAAGACCATCAACAAATTTTAATAAAAAACTTTTTACTTCTTCTTTTGTCTTTTTTGAAAAATTTCTAAGTGGCATTACATCATCTGACTTAAAACCACTATAACCGTCCCAGTTTTTTGGGGTATAGCTAACAAATAAAGTCCAAGCAATACGCAAACATTGACCTTCACTACCGTTACATTTGGCAATATTTAAATAGACTTCTTTCCAAGTTTTATTGATAGTTTTTGTAAAATCTTCTTTTTCTGAAATTTCAGGAATGTTTCTGTAAACCCAATACATAAGATAGTTTTTGAGTAATTCCATAGAGGACAAATCTTTTCCTCTCGAATTCATTAACTCAAAGGTCATTCCTATTTCGCTTTCAACTTCGATTGGGTAAAAGGAAAAATTCAATTTACGGATAATCGCATCAAACAAATCTCTCAAATAATCTTCACCTTTATCTGCTCTGATTTTCAATTGTTCTTCAATGTGATCTTTTAAAAAGCAATATGCTTCATAAATCCTTTTTTGATGAACAGAATTTGCTTCTATGTTGCTAACTCCTTTTGATATTAAGTCCAAAAAGAAGTCTGCCGTATCATTATTTAATCTAAGTTTACTTTTACTTCCTGAATATAGATAAATTGGAATTTCGGCATTAAAATCGTCTTGTCTCAATTTGATAAGTTCTTTAATTATGATTGACAGGTAAAGACTGCAAGTGGTCAATCTTTGTTGTCCGTCAACAATGTCAACGATTTCAAGTTTTTTTGTTCCGTAATTTTCTGTCGGTTTACTGATTGGCTGATAAATAACAATTGTTCCGGTATAATGGCTGATAATTTTATCATCTATTAGTGCATCTATGTCCTGAACAAAATCATTCCATTGTTTTGCTTCCCAAGCATAACCTCTTTGATAATCGGGAATTTGAAAGATTTTTCCCTCTAAGATATTTGATAAGGTTTTTTTCTCCATTTTCTAATTTTAAAAAATAACATAGGTGGCGAAGCCACCTATGTTATAGATATTTCTCTTACTGAAAATTGCTTACGCACTTCTTGTGTTTTGGTGTTTGCAGTTTTTGTCATATGTTTTTAGCCAAGAACCTTCTTTGCAAGTGAAAGTTTGTCCTGCGGCAACCCTAACAGTCTTTCCACTACTTGACATTGTAGCAATGTGTTTGCATTTTTCGTCATAGGTCTTAATCCAGGAACCCTCTTCGCAAACAAAAAAGTCCGAACCAATACCAACAACATTTTTTCCTGATGAAGACATTGTTGAAATGTGCTTACCTTTTTCATCGTAAGTTTTAATCCAACTTCCGTCTGTTTTTACATCTGATAGTGCCATTTTATTTATTTTTTTTAGTTGTGCCTACTCTGTTCGGTTTTCGGCATCCCCGTTTGTCCGCTAAAATAGATTGGCAGTCCGTCAAAACGTGTCGTTGTCTTGTATGGTCGTCTTTCTAACATAGCAGGTAACGTCTGACTCGCTTGG
>Ga0255341_1002858_pt1 | contig 20551 bp, 17 predicted proteins | sample wastewater_treat_8_FD_192418 | JGI IMG/M metagenome (GOLD analysis project Ga0255341, IMG submission 192418) | Wastewater microbial communities from Lulu Island WWTP, Vancouver, Canada - plant12 | ecosystem: Engineered > WWTP > Wastewater > Unclassified | place: Canada: Vancouver, British...
GTATTTTTCTACATACAGTATATCGCAAAAACGCCTTGAAGTCCAGTAGTTTCAATAGTTTTGCGAAGTTTTCAAAGATCGATATTACCTGTTTTTAACAGGAGTTATTGCAGTGGAATCAAATATTAATATTGAAAATGATAAAATGCCCATGTATGGATTTTTCCTCCCAACTGGAATTAATAGCCCTAAAACATAGAATACCAAAGTAGAATTAATAAGCATCAGTATGCTTTTCCCTAAGGTTGGGATATCGAAGGGCAGATTTAGTATAACCATTACCAGAAATAAAAAAGTAGCAGTTGCAATTTCTTCATTTCTGCATTGTACTTTAATTTCTTTAACTATTACTGTAAGAAACCTATTACTTTTAGGCATTGGGACAAAACTCAAAAATCTTGAAGAATTTCTTTCTTGTAAAGTTTCCGATTATAAATAAAGATAATGAAAAAAGTATTAATACAGCTAAATATACCAAAGATATTATTAATATATTGGCATCGGAAAATCCCAATCGTCTTACTGATTTTAAAAACAATGGCACAATAAAGTAGGATAGATTATAATCAAAACTCGTATAGCTCTCGAGTAAGTTATTTACATTAAAATTGCTTATCATATAAAAGCAGGAGCTTACCATTAGCAAAAACAATGAAATAAATTTTTTAAAGGGCAACTTAAGCTTGGATATAATAAAACTAAAAACATTGTATGCCAAAAACATTAAGAAACACACAAAAAGCACTTGAATCATTAAAAATAAAAAGAATAAAATTGAAAAGGTCATATCCAGTCTGGCATTAATAAAGGATGGTATTAAAACAACTGCTTCGATAAACATTACTAATGAACATATTATAAATTATAAATATAATGGGTGTATAATACCCTAAGCTTCTCTCATAGCCTTTAACGGGAACCAGTTTAGCTGCATGATAAATTGATTTTGGTCCGGAGTTATTGATTTGAAGATTATAAAAAAAACAAATACAAATATTGAAGAATTTAAGAATATTGATACGGCAAGCAAATACATTGACCGAATATCTCCATTATAAAGTTGCATAATATTTAATACCAATTCAAAAAAATGGAATGATACAAATAATATACAAATATACAATGAAATAACACGAGTTTTATAATAACATATATGTAATAAATGTCACTACAAAATATAGAATTTCATGAAAAAAATGGTGAACTTTACGATGCATTTCGTTTTGCAAAGTTAACTTGACATGTTTTGCAAAGTTTGCTATACTAAAAATGAAAAGTTAACTTGCTAATTTGTAACTATAAATTAAATTTGGCGGGAAGGAGGCATCATGAAAAACAATATAAAAGCATTAAGAAAGGAACATAAGCTATCTCAGGAAGAGCTAGCACTGGCAGTCGGAACTACCCGGCAAACGATTACATCAATTGAAGTAGGTAAGTATACAGCTTCATTGCCGCTTGCCTATAAAATAGCTAAATATTTTGGAAAGACAATTGAAGAGGTTTTCGATTTTTCTGATATGGAGGGTATTTAATATGGAAGAGTATAAAAAGATATTAAGAAATCGCAAAATTTTGTATTTGGTTTTTGGAATACTACTTTTGCCTGTGGCAATTGCAACTCTGTACTTATTTTATAATATGGGTTCTGTAATGACAGGAAGTAGTATTGCCGAATTTTTTGGCGGTATGCTAAACGGTATACGTGCAGGTTTTGGTGTTGCAGCATTGATTTTCTTGTTCATGAGAGCATTTCAATATCATAGAGCATTGAAGGATGATGCTAAAATCAAAGAATTGTATATTCAAGAACATGACGAGAGAACCATTGCTTTGAATGAGAAATCCAGTAAAATCAGCTTTAATGTAATTTTGTATGCATTACTTATTTCATGTGTAATTACCGGTTTCTTTAATCCTACTATCAGCCTAACAATACTGGCAGTTCTGTTTTTTGTCATCTTAACAAAAGGGATTGTTTATATAATATATTCAAGAAAAATATGATTAATGAGCATTTTAATAATTATGACAGAATCCCCAATTTTTCGGAATGAATATACAATAAAGAGGCTGTAGCAAAATATATTTTAACCGCTCTAGTGTGGTTAAATACTTTTTTGCGACAGCCTCATAAACCAAAAGTTATATAATACTTAAATAGTGTATTTTTTAAAATGACTAAACTTACATGACATCAGGTGAGAAGTATACTCTTTGCTGATAACTCTGTGCATCGTCTGATCCGTTATTACCAAAGTAATCGACATATTTTACCGCATTGTTGTCAAAGTTCACTTCAGTGTAGAATAGTTTTGGTGAGACTTTTATAACTGCACCTGATTTGGCAGAGTATTTTACTTTGATTACTATTTTTTTAACCGGTTCCAGTGAAAACGATGTGTTTCCGTTTTCATCTACACTTATTTTCTGGGACATAAGCTTATATGTGCCGACACCATTACTGTTTTGGCTTATCTTATGAAGCACCAGCCCGTTTATATTTGCACTTACCTGATATCTTCCTTTGTAAGGGCCCGAATCTATTTTGGTAATTGTAAAGTAATCATAAGGTTCGGCAACCGATACTACTGTGACTCCTGCAGGGAAGATTTCGTTAAATGAAGCCATTGTAAATTGCAAGTCGTCTGCGTATTCCAAATATTCAACATCATTGTCTATACTTGTAGCAGCTGAGTTTGTAATGGTTAATATAGTATCAGGTGAGACATTGGCATAGTAATGTTTTGAACCGGATGCTTTGCTTGAGCCGCTTTCAACGGCTATGTTTTCCAGTTGATCAACTATACCCGATGTGCTGATAAAGTATATATTCTGATAGTTACTTCTCATCATACCGCCGATGTATGATGCATATCCTTCTGCGGTTCCCAATAAAGGTGCTGGCGGTGGAAGGTCAACTGCTACATACTGTGCATCGCCGTCGGCAATATATGGGTTATTGGTAAAAGGATCATCTATTGTTCTTACATTTGCTTCACCATCTGCAAATATTACAACAAACTTTGATGCGTTGATATCAGGTGAATTGTCAAGTACATAATAGGCTCTTCTCATTCCGTCACCTATATTTCTCATAGGAATGTCTGTTCCTTCGATGTATTCGCTCTGAGGCTTAAGTCTGTCAATATACGCCTTTAAATATGCTACATTAGCCGGGCGTGCTAAAGAGAACAATGCGTTATTGTATGAATCCATAGCAACGACAGCTGTTTTTGCATAGCTGACAATACCGATTCTGGTATCTGTTCCGGCAAATTTATCGATAAAGGCCTTAGCAGCTTCTTTTTGATCATCCAAACGACTGACAAACATCTCTTTTATTCCTTCAACCAATGTGGAGTGATCCTTGTCTACTACTTTTGTATTATATGAGTTAACACTAATTTTTTTCGCTACAATCCTTCCATATATAGTGAAATTTGAACCGCTCAAAGTTACAGTACCGTTGGGAGCATATATTAAACCGTAGAAGGCACCATCATTACAGTTGATTGAAATAGCAGATCCGCCTTGATTGCTGTCATAAGCAGAATAAATACACAATGTACCTCCGGAATTTTGAGTAACACCTGTTCCTTTTAGAGTCACCTTTCCTTCTGCAGCAATCAAACCGTTGCCGGAATAAGAGTTTGCTGAAATTGTCAGATTACCTTCTGTGTAAATTGGACTGTTCATGTTTAAGGTTTGTCCGGAAATTGTTATATTATCCGTGGATATTAAACCGCCATTTGCCTGAGCTTTGCTTTTTATTGATTCAATAGGGAGAGGAGCCATATCATTTATTACAGGTACTTCAGCTCCGGGATTCTTTGTCGCATTAGTTAAGTTACAACCTTCAATACTAAGCGTTTTTGCTGAAATGGTACCGTTCATGAAATTTTGATAACCTGCATATATATGGTTTACAGCTTCAACATTACCATTGAGAGTAAATTCGTTGCTGGCTACATAAATTCCGATTTTTCCATTTGAATGGACATTTCCTTCGACGGTAAATTTGGTTGCACTAATTGCTAGATTATCGGAACTCTGATCCACTGATCCTGCAAAAAGAGTATAATCGAAAATTCTCGGATCAAATGGAGTAGAGGCACTGCTAGTTCCCATGCTTGCGGAAGTATCCAATGCCAATATGATTTCTTTGTTTTTCTCCCGTGCTTGGATTTGCACATCGCTTTCCAATGAGTATTCCAGATTTTGGGTATCAAATGGCTTTAAAGTAGGAAGTGCATTTGTAGGTATTACACGTGTAATATCCAATAAATTCAAATCATCTGGAACTTCAGGTGCTAAGTTAGCTACGACACTATCCGGTGGTTCAGGAGAAGGCAGTACACTATCATCATTTATAGCGGTAGGTGTGGGAGTGGGAGTAGCCGGTATACTTGTCATTGTACTGGCAGGTGTGGAAGTAGCCGGTATGCTTGTCATTGTACTGGTAGGTTTTGGAGTCTGATTGCCGGTTGTATTGGGGGTATTTGTTTGTGTAGGAATAGAGGTTTTGGTAGCTGTAGGTGTTGATGTATTGCTTGGAGTATTGGTGACATTACTATTACCAAATACCTTAAACTCATTTATGCTAGCCCATGAACCGGCTCCTAATCCTGTTACAGTAATTTTCACATAACGTACTCCATTTGCAGTAAAATCGTCCTTTTGTGAATCTTTTTTGTCCTTATTATTGGTTCTGTCAACCTTCATAACCCAGTGAATGGAGTTTGACGATACATCAATTTTATACTGATTCACCGTATCGGGACTTTTCTTCCAATGTACTTCTGTTCCAGATATATTATAAAATCCGCCCAAATCTATTTGCAGATAGTGGCCTACATCAGCGTTTGCGGCACACCATCTTGTGGACATATCTCCATCAACTGCATAGCTTGCAAAGAAACAGTTTGCTAAAGGATCTACTGGAGGATTTGGGTTAAACATGAACCATGGATTGAAATTTAATCCTGCACCGAAATCAATATATTGAGAATCCGATATTACCATTTTATTCAATGCTATATTTTCTTTCTTTGGCTGTGGTGGTTGTGGTGGTTCTGGTGGTGCTTTAGTTGGTTCAGGAGTAATTGTAGGGGTACTTGCAGATGTATTTGTAGATGTATTTGTATTTGCAGGCGTTTTTGTTGGTGTATTTACCAAAGTGGAAGTTGGAGTATTAGTAGCGGCACTGCTTGAAGTAAATATAAACCAGTCAACATTTACAGGACCGGAAAATACTAGATATACATCATAGGTACCACCAGGAATTGAAACACTGCATGTTTTTTCTGAATAATTATCCCAGCCATTTGATGCAACAGATAGGGTACCTATAGGATTGGCAGTTGAGCTGTTTAATTTTAAATCAATATTGGTTGTAGTTGAATTACCGTTTGAAGTAAATGCTTTAAATGATACAGCACCATTTCCGAAGTTGACGTTTCTATATAAAAGATAGTTTCCGTTTTCAATATAACCTACAGCCGTCCCACCGTTAATACTGCTTATTTTCTGGATGCTGGTCACATTGGAACTATAATAGTTTTCAGCCTCTATCCTCGAAAAGGCATTAATCGCGGAAGAGTAAGCAGTTGCCGTTGGAGTTTGTGTGGGAGTAGGTGATTTAGTAGGAGTTGATGTATTGCTCGGAGTATTGTATGATGTGTGAGTAGGAGTAGGTGACTTGGTTGGAGTATAAGTAGGAGTAGGAGTTCTGGTTGCTGTTGGAGGTGGTGCTGATGATGATGAGAAAGTAAACCAGTCAACATTAATGTATCCTGAGAATACCAGACAAATTTCCTGTATTCCTGTGAGAGTGGTGTTTAAATTACAGGAGTTTTCCCAAAAAATATTCCAATTGCCTGTAGACCCTACTATCAAAGTACCAATTGTAGTACCGTTTTGATCATTCAACTTTATGTCAATTTGGCCTTGTGACTGATAGTTATATGCAGCACTTATTTTGAACGATGTTGCACCGTTTCCGAAGTCCATTTTTCTGTATATCAAATAGTCGTTAGGTAAAATATATCCCATACCGTATTGATTGTTTCCCAAATCAATTCTTTGCATGGTTGAAGAGCCTAGAACGTTAAAGTTCTCTGCCTCTATTCTTGAAAAGGCATTTCTTGTATCTTGCTGTGAATAAGGGGTGGGAGTTGGTGTTGGAGTATTTGTATTGTAAGGATAAGCAGTTGACACTATATTTGACGAACCTCCCGGAATTGAACCCCAAACAAGATTATTTCCTATATGTGCCGTTACTTTTGTCCAATCAACATAATTTGTAGCATAGTTGTTAAAGGAGTAATCATTGTTTTGATTATAAGAACTATCAACTTGTGTTTTTAAAAACCTTGCTTGGATAACTATTGAGCTTCCTGCTTCAAAGGGTGTTGAAGTGTTAAAACCGATTTCCAAATAATGATCGGCATCTGACTGTGGGTTAGGCATTTTTACAAACTTTCCAGTAATACTGCTTATTGGTAATGTGCACCAATCGCAATAAAATTTCTGTTGACCCTCATCATCCATGGTGTAGTAGTACCTTAATTTAATATCGGAAAAACTAATCGCATTTGTACCGGTATTGGTAATCTTGAATTGAGGATATACTTGAGATATTGGGCTGGCTTTATTGCTGTTGAAGAACTGCACCTGCAGAGAGTTTGTTGCTGCATATGCATTGTTGTTAAATAGTGGAATCAAATTGAAGGGTAATGCGAACTGTACAAAGAAGAAAATTAGGCATATAAGCCATGTAAGATGCTTACTTCTTTTTAACATTGTTAATTCCTCCTAAGAACATAATATTTACAGACCTTAATAATTAATAGCACCACAAAGAAACGGAAGTTTAAGGGAAGTTTAAAGAGTATAATAAAACAAATTAATAATTATTCTAAAGAAATAACCAGATATTGGTCTCAAACATAAAAAATCGACCAAAGAAATTTATAAAATCTCCTAAGTTAAAAACAAGTCGTGTAAAAAATTGGAATATTGAGAGAAGTAAATCTCCTAAATTAGTTGAAAAATAGTCTTTTTGATATTGTTGAAGTGAAATAATTCCAATAAAAAATTATATATCTAAATTAATTATATCACTTTATTTTGTCTATGTAAATAGAAAACGAAATCTAGAAATATAGTTTTGTTGTAAATTGCTTGAAGCTCAGTTATAATGAGTATATTGTATTGTGTATGGAGGATTTATTTATGGGATTTGATGACCGTAATGATGAGTATAAGAGCTATAATTGTTATAAACCCGATGAAGTGGGGAATATATATGAGTTGGAGGATAAACCTGTAAAAACCACATCTACCAGGAAAAGTGCCGCTATGGCAGGTGCGGGAGGACTTATTTTTCTTTTGTTGAAGTTCAAATGGGTTTTTCTGTTCATACTTGGAAAGCTTAAGTTTTTGCTTGCTTTCTTAAAGCTCGGAAAGTTTGCTGCTACATTTGGATCAATGATGCTTATGATAGTAGTAGAAGTTCAAAGATACGGCTTCTTGGTTGGAGTTGGGTTTGTATTGCTTATTCTTATACATGAAATGGGTCATTATCTTACAGCAAAGAAATGTGGACTTAATGTGTCTGCACCGGTATTCATTCCTTTTATTGGTGCTTTCATTTCTATGAAAGAAATGCCAAGAAATGTTGAAGTTGAAGCAAAGGTTGCTTTTGGCGGACCTCTCTTAGGAAGTTTGGCTTCTTTTTTGTGCTTGGGCATATATGCAATTACAGGAATTAAGTCCATGTTATTTTTAACCTATGCGGGACTTATCATTAACATTTTCAATCTTATACCTATTACCCCATTGGATGGAGGTAGAATTGTTTCGGGCTTATCACCTAAGGTATGGTTTGTCGGTATAGCATTAATGGGATTGGCAGCGATTTTTACAAAAAGCCCGATGATGATATTTATACTTATTCTAGGAGTTATTCAGATCGTATCATACTGGAGGAACCCGGATAAGTCATACTTCGACCTCAATACCAACAAGAGAATGCTCATAGGAGGCTTATACTTTGGACTTGTAATCTTTTTGGGAGCAAGTATATTTGAAATATATCAAATTTATGATTTTATAAGATAAGAAGATAAAAAAGATAAAGAAAATTAATAATAAATAAGATAAAAAATAAAAAAATATAACAAAGAAAAAACAAAAAATCCAAATTGACAACGATTAAGAAATTTGATAACATATCAAAAAAACGTTAAATAGAGAAAATATTTTTAAATAAATAAAAATGCAAAATGATTATTGCAAAATATATTATTAAATGCGTTGATAGGGAATAAACGCTGCATTATGGTGCTATAGAGAGCTGTTGTTTGCTGGAAAACAGTGCACATAGCAGATTGTGAACTCGCCCTTGAGCAGTTAGCCTAAAGCTTTATAAGATATTATGGCAGATAAAGTGAGTAAGTGAGAACGGGTTCTCGCCGTTATACGAGAAGACATTAGTTATGATGTCTCAAAGTGGGTATTTTTATACCAATAAGAGTGGTACCACGGAAGTTAATGCTTTCGTCTCTAGCATCTATGTTAGTGACGGAGGCTTTTTTAATATCTAGGAAATGGTTGTATTTTTTTAAGTAATATTTCAATCATTCCTTATAAAATATGAAAAATGTGCGGACCGGATTAGTTAACGGGCCCAGAAACTTTTAGGAGGAATTTTATATGAAACTTGCGTTCTCAACCCTAGGTTGTCCCGATTTCAGTTGGAATGACATCTATTCCATGGCAAAGGATATTGGCTTTGATGGGATAGAAATCCGTGGCCTTGGCAATGAGATTTTTGCTGTAAAGGCACAGCCTTTCACTGAAGCCCAGCTTCCACAGACTGTGAAAAAGCTTTCTGAGTTGCGTCTTGAAATTCCATGTCTTTCTTCCGGATGCTGTTTGAAGTATGCTGAAAATGCCGAGAAAAACCATGAAGAGATTATGAATTATATTATGTTGGCTTCCAAGCTTGGAACCCCATATATCCGAATTTTAGCCGATGCTGAGCCTGGACCGACTGGTGATGTGGATGACAATGTTGTTCTTGCTGCATTGCAGAAACTTATTCCGGCAGCGGAGGAACATGGTGTGACCTTGCTAGTAGAAACAAATGGAGTATACTCAGATACTGAACGTCTTTGTAAGCTTCTTAATGAGATATCCAGTGATTCAGTGGCTGCATTGTGGGATCTGCATCATCCATACAGATTTGCAGGTGAGAAGCCTGAAAAGACTGTACAAAATCTGGGTGCATATATTAAGTATGTACATATCAAGGATTCCATAATGGAGAACGGCAAACCCAAGTACCGCATGATGGGAGAAGGAGATCTGCCTATTGATGATATGATGAGGGCGTTGCGTTCAATTAACTATGAAGGATATATTTCACTTGAATGGGTTAAACGCTGGGCTGCTGATCTTGATGATGCAGGTGTTGTGTTTCCAAACTTTGCAAATTATATGAGCCGATATACCGAGGAAAGTGCTGTAAAAGGCCGCCTCTTTGATAATAATACAAAGACAGGAAAATATGTTTGGGAAAAGGATGCACTTATTGATCTGACCTTTCCTCAAGTACTCGATAGAATGGTAGATGAGTTTCCTGATCAATATGCATTCAGATATACGACATTGGATTATACAAGAACTTATTCGGAATTCCGTGACGATGTTGACAGGTTTGCACGTGCCTTGATTGCCATGGGCGTTAAGCAGGGGGATCATGTAGCTATTTGGGCAACCAATGTTCCGCAGTGGTTTATTACTTTCTGGGCAGCTACCAAGATAGGTGCCGTACTTGTAACGGTAAATACGGCTTACAAGATATATGAAGCGGAGTACCTGCTTCGTCAGTCGGATACCCATACCCTTGTAATGATAGATGGTTTCAAGGATTCAGATTATTTGGGTATTATCAAGGAGCTCTGTCCTGAGCTTGAAACTGCTGAAGCTGGCAAACCTTTATATTTAAAGAGATTACCTTTCTTGCGTAATATTATAACTATAGATTCAAAGTTGAAGGGCTGCCTGACCTGGGAGGAGGCCAATGCTCTGGCCGATAAGGTTTCCATTGAGGAGGTCTACCGCCGTGCATTTTCCATAAACAAGCATGATGTATGTAACATGCAGTATACATCGGGAACCACCGGATTTCCTAAGGGCGTAATGCTTACTCATTATAATGTTGTAAACAACGGTAAGAATATTGGTGACTGCATGGATTTTTCAACTGCTGACCGTTTGATGATTCATGTGCCTATGTTTCACTGCTTTGGTATGGTTCTTGCAATGACAGCTGCAATGACCCATGGTGTTACCATGTCTCCGATTCCGTATTTTTCTCCCAAGCTGTCCCTTGAATGCATTAATAAGGAAAAGATTACTGCATTCCATGGTGTTCCGACAATGTTTATTGCAATGCTTGAACATGAGGATTTTGCAAAAACGGACTTCACTTATATGAGAACAGGCATTATGGCAGGAAGTCCTTGTCCTGTAAAGGTTATGCAGGATGTAGTTGATAAAATGAATATGAAAGAGATTACAATAGTGTTTGGACAGACAGAGTCTTCGCCTGGCTGTACCCAAAGCCGTGTGGATGACTCCATTGAGCTCCGTGTAAATACTGTAGGTCGTGCACTTCCTGGAGTTGAGTGCAAAATTGTTGATCCTGAAACAGGCAAAGATTTGCCACCTAACACCGATGGTGAGTTTGTTGCTCGTGGTTATAATATAATGAAAGGCTATTATAAAATGCCTGAGGCAACTGCAGCAGCAATTGATAAAGATGGATGGCTTCATACCGGGGATATGGCAAGGTGCGATGAAAATGGCTATTACAAAATAACCGGACGTATCAAGGATATGATTATTCGAGGCGGGGAGAATATTTATCCTAAGGAGATTGAAGATTTTATATACACACATCCGAAAGTAAGGGACGTTCAAGTTATTGGTGTGCCGGATAAGCAGTACGGTGAAGAGATTATGGCATGTGTTATACTCAAGGATGGTGAAACTCTCACGGTCGATGAGTTGAAGGATTATGTGAGGTCACACATGGCTAAGCATAAGACACCTCGCTACATCGATTTTGTAACAGAGTTTCCAATGAATGCTGCAGGTAAGATTATGAAATATAAAATGCGTGAAATGGCGGTTGAAAAGCTTGGTCTACAGGCGGATAACAGTATTGTCACTGCATAAAGGAATGATAGATGGGCAGAGTAGCAAAGCTTCCTGCCCATTTAAGTTGTTTTTTATTTTTTTCGATAATATCAGGTCTTTTAATTAATACTCTTAAGTACAAGTAATTCTTTAATCATTCATAATTCCCAAATTGCACACAGTTACATATATTAATATAGCAGTGAAGAGGCTGCAATATTGATAACCTAATGGAGGGGATTTTATGTCTCAAGGCAAATCTAGGGACCTGTTTCCGGGAGGTAATACATCTCTTGGGTTCTTTAGTTACTACAGCAATATTATGACACAGGAAGAGGCTAACAGGATTTTTGTAATAAAGGGTGGACCTGGCGTCGGAAAGTCGACTTTTATGAAGAAAATAGGGGCGGAAATGCTCATCAGAGGATATGATGTTGAGTATTTGCATTGCTCATCCGACAATAACTCGGTAGATGGAGTAAAGATTCCTGAACTGCAAGTCGTATTTGTGGACGGAACAGCACCACACATAGTAGATCCCAAAAATCCCGGAGCAGTGGACGAAATATTGAATTTTGGGGATTTCTGGGATGAAGCCGGCATACGTGCAAATAAAGACAGTGTTATCAGGACCAATAATGAGATAGGGTACATATTTAATAGAGCCTATAAGTATTTAAAGGCGGCTTATTCAATCTATGAGGGAAGTTCAGAGATTTATTCCAAGGCATTTAATAAAGGAGAAATGAATAAATTTATTAACAAGCTTATGGGTGATCTTTTTAATGGCATTCCGGCAGGTGGCAACGGAAAGATTAGGAGCATGTTTGCAAGTGCTATGACTCCTAATGGTCTTTGTAATTATCTGGATACCATCCTGACAGTTGAAAAGGTATATGAAATCAGAGGTGCTTTAGGAACAGGGGAGGATAAGATTCTTGAAAAGATCAAGGATGCTGCAATAGAGAGAGGCTGCTATGTTGAAGCTTATTACTGTGCATTAAACCCCTACAAGCTTGACCATCTGGTTATTCCCGATATGGACCTGGCATTTACAACCACTAACAGCTATCATAGTTCAACAGTCAGGAAGTTTGCTGTTATTGATATGCTGTCTTATATGGATGATCAAACATTGATGCATTATAAGGATGATCTGGATCAGAATCTGACGGACTTTGAGCACCTTTTAACTACTGCTCTGAAAACCATCAAGAGGGCCAAAGTATTGCATGATGAGCTTGAGACCTATTATGTGCCTAATATAAATTTTGATGGTATTGATAAATTGTACAATAAGGTATTGGAAAGAATATTGGAGGCTTAAGCGTATTAAATAATCATTTCGAAAGGACTGTAATGAGGCTGTTGTAATATTTATCCACATAATATGTTTATCTTGTAAAAGATCGAATACAATGCAACAGCTTCTAAGTTTAATTAATGTATAATAACATTAGTGAGAAGAGTGGATTTTATGAAATTCACAAGATTAAAAACTAATGGTTGTAATAGTAGAAGATGAGGAGAAAATATGTATAACTTTGGTGAATTTACATTTGATGATTTTTTATTGTTAGAGGGGACTCTTCCAATAATTGTAAAAAACATAGGAATACGAATTTATGATTTCAATTTTCGTGATTTTTTAGAATGCAGGTCAATATTTTCTGAGCTTGAACTACCTGGTGTTTTAAGGATAGGGGCAGTTGCTGAGTATCAAAAGCTATATGATACAATGAAGGAACAAGGAATTAATCTGATACATACTCCTGAAGAATTTAATCTATGTACTTTGTTACCAAGGTGGTATCCTTTAATAAAAGACCTGACACCAAAAGCAGGTGGTATGATACTTTGCCAACTGTTGAACAAGTAGAATCCGATATGGGTTGGCCAATATTTGTAAAGGGTGCACATCAAACAAACAAGCATAAAAAAGCACTTTCAATTATAAAGGGGCCCAATGAGTTTCAAAATTTGCTTGAGCATTGGAGGAAAGATCCGATACTCCATTGGCAGCCTATGGTATGCAGGGAATATATTAAACTTGAGCTTGTTGAGGATGCTGTACCCGATAGAATACAAAGCAGCATGGAGTTTCGCGTTTTTATTTGGAAGAACCACGTGGTTGGCGTGGGCAGATATTGGTGGGAAGGAATACGGTATGGGATTTCGGATGAAGAGATGGAAAAGGTTGAACTGCTGGCTGTAACAGTTGCGAAACGATTGAATGTCACCTTCCTTGTAGTAGATATTGCAAAAACAGAGGAAGGTAAATGGATTGTTATTGAAGTAAATGATGCTCAGGAAAGCGGATATGCCGGAGTTTCTCCCATATACATGTGGCAAAAGATTGTAGAAATTGAGGGAGGCGTCTAAAAGAATTTAATGATAATGCAAAGTATTAAAACGGTTCACGCATTATAGCATAATTAATACAAATATGAGATAATGATATAAAGGATCCATTTTTGTAATTATTACACATATTGTGGGGGTAATGTTATGAGCCGTGCACTAATATTATACTTTTCAGGCACCAATAACACTAAATTTGTTGCAGAAATATTTAAAAAATCATTTGAAGCCAGGAATGTTCAGGCCGATATTTATGATATATTAAAAATATAATGGAGACGGCAGCGTTAAATATGACTATTTAGTGGCAGGATCGCCAATCTATATTGAACTTTATCCCAAAATATTTATTGAAAACATAAAAAAGAAAGTTGATAAAAACACTAAAGCAAAATCTATTTTCTTTGCTACACAGGCTGAAAAATCATTAACTCCAAGCTTCAATGAAGTATATAATTATTTTAAAACACAGAAATTGAAATAACACAAACGGTTTTTTTCCCAATGCCGAATAATTATTATAATTTTATGTTCACCAAAACACTTATTTCTGAATATGAAACCTTAAGAAAAAACGCTATTGAGAAAGTAAATCTAATAGTAGATAAGTTCATATCAGGAGGCAGGAATATTGTGAAAGTGTCCAATACAAGGTACTATTTTACTAAGATAATTTATTTATTATGCAGCAAATTTTACATACCGGAAGTTGCAAAAAAAGTATCAATTAATAAGAAAAAGTGTGTAAAATGCAGGATATGTGAAAAGAATTGCCCTACTAACAGTTTAAATATCGACAATAATGTTCCGATTTCAAAAGGTTGTACAATGTGTCAGAAGTGCATGAATAACTGTCCGAAAAACGCATTTATTTATAAAAACAAAGAGATTGATGTATATACGCAAATATAGGGAAGTTATGGTGCCTCTATTATCATACCGGAAATAAGTAAAGATATATGTCAAAGAAAGAGTCTATTTTTATATATTCTTGAAATAATACAAATTAAGGAATATCATATTTGTATAAGACTTTTTATGGTTTTACCACGTTTTACTGCAGCTATTACATTTTTGGCATAACTTGTTTAGCCAAATCACATATCTTGAAACGGAGGGGGTTTGTTTTGGATAAAGATATACAAATGCTTATTGATCTAATGTCATCCTCAAGTAACATTGTTGCGTTTACCGGTGCAGGTGTTTCAACAGAGAGTGGAATACCTGATTTCAGGTCATCGGCAGGGATTTTTCAAATGGATGGCGGGGGATTTCCGCCTGAGGTTATATTAAGCAAGTCTTTTTTTGACAAATATCCTGATAAGTTTTTTGAATTTTATAAAAAGTTTATGGTATACAGAGATGTGAAGCCCAACCAATGTCATATTGCACTTGCAAAGCTTGAGGAAGCCGGAAAACTGAAAGCAGTGGTGACGCAAAATATAGATAATCTCCATACTATGGCCGGATCGAAAAACGTCATTGAACTTCATGGAAACGCCAATAAAAACTATTGTATAAGATGTAATAAAAAATATGATGCGGAGTTTGTATTGAATTCCATATCTGTTCCTAAATGCGATTCCTGCGGTGGTCTCGTAAGACCTGATGTGGTTTTGTATGAGGAGATGCTTGATGAGGAGAAGCTCTATAATGCCAGGTGCAGTATAAGAAACGCTGATATGGTTATTGTCATTGGTACAAGCCTTGTTGTTTATCCCGCTGCAAAGCTTATACGCTACTTTGAAGGTGACAAATTTGTAATAATCAATATGACTGATACTCCATATGATGGACGTGCTTCGCTCATTATACGCCAAAAGGCTGGAGATGTAATGAAAAAAGCCATCGAAGGCTTGGAATTATAAAAGAATAGCTATCCTTGAACAATGGTATAATAAAACAGACATGCTAGAAGTGGAAGGACATTGATGAATTCTACAAGGAGAGCGATTTAATATGCTAAAAAAATTTGATTTTGACAAATTCAAAAACCCTTATGAAAAAGCTAAAAGAAGCGAGCTTGGTAAGAGATTGGCAAATCTGCAGAGGCTGGTTAAAAGTAAAAATGTTCCCGTACTTATAATTATTGATGGATGGGAATCATCAGGAAAAGGCTATGTAATAAATGATCTGATACGGGAATTGGATCCAAGGTCCTATAAAGTCAGTGTGTTTGGTAAGCCTACCGACGAGGAGAAGGAAAGATCATTTCTCTGGAGGTTTTGGAACAAGATTCCCAGGAAAGGCGACATAGCCATTTTTGACCGGAGCTTTTATTTTAAGGTTATGAATCATCTGGACATAGAACCTGATGAGCTTAAGAGAGATATAAAGGATATAAGTTCAATAGAAAAGCAATTAATTGACGATGGCACAATAATAATAAAATACTTTTTGCATATCGGGGAAAAGACACAAAAAGACAGGATTAATGAACTTAGAGAGCATAAATATAGTGAATTCATGGTGACACACAGAGATATAGAGCAAAATGAGAATTATGAGTACTTCTGCAATCATTTTGACAATATATTAAAGCATTCCAACTTTAAATACAGCAGATGGAACATAATTTCGGGTGAAAATTTAAAGGCTGCATCAAAAGCTATTTTGGGCACTACTATTGATTTGATCCGGGATGGATTGGAGAGACTTGAAGTAAATGGGGACTGTCAAGGATATGTAAGAAAATATGAGGGAAAAGCCAGACCTCTTAGTAGTGTTGATTTAAGGCTTACAATAGATCAGGATTATTACGAAAGTAAATTGAAAAAGCTGCAGAAGGAAGCCCAAAAGGTTGCCTATAAGTTATATACCATGGGTATACCGGGGATTATAGTTTTTGAAGGCATGGATGCCAGCGGCAAAGGAGGAGCGATTCGAAGGCTTACAGGATATATGGATCCAAGAGGATACAATGTTATACCTACTTCAGCACCTGATGAAACAGAGAAAAAATATCACTATCTCTGGAGGTTTTACAGGGATTTCCCTGTGAGAGGTAAAATCGCTGTATTTGATAGGAGTTGGTATGGAAGAGTATTGGTTGAGAGAATAGAAGGGTTTGCAAATTTGTGCGAATGGGATAGGGCATATGAGGAAATTAACCAAATGGAAAAACATTTGCATAATTTTGGGACATTAATAATAAAATTTTTAATTTATATAGACAAGGATGAGCAGCTTAGACGCTTTAAGGATAGGGAGAACGAACCGGACAAATCATACAAGATTACATCTGAAGATTGGCGAAACAGGGAAAAGTGGGATTTATATATTGAAGCAATGAATGAGATGATTGTGAGGACCGATACTGAATATGCACCCTGGATCATAGTTGAAGGACAGGATAAGAAGTATGCCCGTATCAAAGTGCTTCAGGAGTTTATAAAACATGCCAAGAGGTACCTGGATTAAAGTGGGGGGGACTTATTGCTGATATTTAACACCTATTGACAATAGCTTTTGTGATTTTAAATTGAGGCTAAATGCAGGTAATATTTCACCCACTTCTTCATTGAGATTATTTTTTATCACAGGATTATACCACTGCTCCAATGAGTTAAATTCATTATTGCTCAGAATACCGAGTTCTTTTAATGTGTGTACAACAATAGGGTAGATTGCTCTCTCATTCCCATCGGCTATCTTTATGCAAATACCAAGGCTTCCTTCCTTAATACCGAGGCAATATACTGCTTCAGAACCTACCTTGCCGATTAATTTGTCCCCGGTTGCCTGCATTAGTACAGTGCAAAACTCATTTTCTCCGGCCACCATTTCAGGGAATTGTGTCATCGAATTAAATATTGTCTTACATGCGTGATGATAAGGGCTGTTTTGATTATGCATATGCATAATCAACCTTGCATAGGATAGTGCAATTTTATTCATGGACATGAGATATATTGGTGCACCGCAGCCATCGATACCGGTAGGAATAGAGTCTGCGTCTTCATCGGTAAATTCGGCGACTGTTTTCAATACCTCCTGCTGTAAAGGATTCTCAATGCTTTCATAGTCGTCAATATTGTAGCCTCTAAATTTTGCAAGAGCAAGCATCGCAGAGTGTTTGCCGGAGCAGCTGCAGTGAAAAGGGGATGGTGATATTCCGGATGCTATAAGTCTCTTGTGCTCTTCGTCGTTGTATGGTGTCATTATACCGCAGTGCAGATTTGATTCGTTAAGACCCAGTTTAATCAGTATCTTTTCCACAGTTTCCCGATGAACTTTTTGTCCGCTGTGTGAGGCACATGCTATAGCAATTTCCTTTTTTGAAAAATTAAATTCTTGTGCAGCACCCGACTTAATCAGAGGTATTGCCTGAAGGGGCTTTGCGGATGAGCGCAGGAATATTTTTGTATTATAATCTCCCAAATTGTACAGCACTTGTCCTGAGGTATTTACAACACATATATATCCGTAATGTATACTTTCAACATAACTATCTCTTGTAACTACTGCCAAAGGTTCCATTGGTTTCCGCTCCCAAATTCAAATTTATCACCTATCCGAAAGGTGCTGCTACTTTTGTTTATATCGAATACAGGCACTGTATATCCTATAATTCTACCTTTATGATTTTTGACCGGTGGGTATGCCCATATCTTAAGCTTTTCCATTGCTTCATCACCCAGAATACCCAGTTGATTTAAAATATGCATAGTTACAGGATAGACACCACGCTCATTGCCATCGGAAATTTTAATGCATATTCCAAGCCGTTTTTCAGGTACTGCTACACAATATATACCTTCTGCACCTACTTTTCCTATTACCTTACCGCCTGAATGGGTAATCAGGTCTGTGCAGAATTCCTTATCTCCATTAATCATACGTGGATAACTGACCATAGCTTTTTGAACAATTCCAAACGCATCTTTGTATTTTCCAGTGCCATTAGAGCCATGAGCAAGGAGTGAATACAGGTAAGAGGCATGGTGCAATGTAATCATAATGGTCGGAACATCGCATCCGTCAATGCCTGTTATAATTTCATCCGTTTCACATTCTAAAAGCTCGGCAAATGTTTTTAGTATAAGCTGTTGCACCGGGTGATCGGGCTCATTATAACCTGCTACCGGAAAGTCATAGTATCTGCACAAGGCCAGCATGCCTGCATGCTTTCCGGAGCAGCAGTTGTATAACTGTGAAGGGCGTTCTCCCTTTTTTATAAGCTGGTTTATCATATCCTGATTGTATGGATTTGCCACACCACAGCCCAAGTTTTCTTCGCTGAGCCCTACTTTTTTTAAAATAGAGTCTACAGCCTCCCTGTGAAAATCCTCACCGCTGTGAGATGAACATATTATGGCAAGTTCCTGAAGCGTTATTCCAAACTTCTCCATGGCACCTGAATTGACAATGGCAACAGCTTGAATGGGTTTGGCTGACGATCTGAAATAAACCTTTGTGTTAGGATCTCCTATGCTGTATATAATCTTTTTTTGTGAATCGGTCACGCAAATATAACCTTTATGTATGCTTTCGACACGATTTATTCTTGTAAGTATCGCTAAAGGGTCCATTTTTCACCTCAGGACAACAATTCATTTCATTAATGTAGTATATCCTGTGGTACAGTATAAAATACATATTTGGAACATAAAAATAAAAGCTACCAGTCAGTTTTGGTAGCTCCGTTACAGCTAGAGGATCTGCAATTCTTTTTTATTTAAGAATATAGTATAGCGTTCTTTAAAGGAGTTATTCTCATTTTCAAGATAGTCTCCCAGCACTTTTTTAAGATTAAGAACATCACTCATTTCATAGTATCCTATTTTTCCTTTAACAAACCTGATTGCACGAAGTGCACCAAGGGCAAAGGCTTTCCTTGAAAAGGACTCATGTGAAATTTCTATTTTATCATCCTCACCGATAATCATTACTTCATGCTTTCCAACAACTCCTCCAGCTCTTACAGCTGTGATAGGTATTTCTTTATTTTCGTTTAAGCTACCTGAAGCCTTTATGCCCTTTTCTATTTCAGTTGCAATTTTTTTAGCAGTACCGGATGGGGCATCTTTTTTGTGTTTATGGTGAATTTCTGTGATTTGAAAGTCATAGTTGTTCAATATATTGGATGCTAAATTTGTAAGAAGCATAAGTACATTTACTCCCAAGGTTATGTTTGGTGCATAGACAATAGCATTTCTGTGCTTTGAAGCAAGTACAAGAAGCTTTTTTAGCCCAATCTTGGAAAATCCGGTTGTACCGATTACGATATTTACTTTCATTTTAGAAAATACCTTGGCGTTTTTTAGTGCTGCTTCCGGACTTGAAAAGTCCACAACTACGTCGGGTTTTGACCTGAAAATGATTTGCTCAAGGTTGTCTGAGCTTTCTATGATAATTCCTGTGCTGCCGTAGCCTGTAACTTCACCTAGATCCTTGCCCTTTTTGTCACTGTTCGGACTGCAAATTGCCGAGACAAGTTTTATATCTTGTTGTTCCATTAAAACCTTGGCTATCTCTCTACCTGTTTTTCCAAGCCCTGATATGCAAACTCTAATCATATTCTTTACCTCCGTTATAATTTTTCAACTAATCCAATTTAACTAAACTGCATAGTAAAAGTATAAGTATTGTTAAATAAAAAACGCTACGGAGAAGTGTCCATAGCGTATGCTAAATTTGGGTTTACCGAATACAGGGTACGATCAAAGCATATCAATCACCTTCTCTTCCAACGCTTACGAGATTAGCTGACGGATTCGGGTCGAAAGAGCTTAACCCTACCGGATAATATGCCGGACTCACCCCACAAATTGGTTCTCCCGCTCCATTTCTGGATTCAGCGAAGATAAAATATTTAGTTTTATTTATATAATATTATTTATATCTATAAATACATGATTCCACTGCAATAACTCCTGTTAAAAACAGGTAATATCGATCTTTGAAAACTTCGCAAAACTATTGAAACTACTGGACTTCAAGGCGTTTTTGCGATATACTGTATGTAGAAAAATACTAC
>Ga0255341_1002872_pt1 | contig 20484 bp, 22 predicted proteins | sample wastewater_treat_8_FD_192418 | JGI IMG/M metagenome (GOLD analysis project Ga0255341, IMG submission 192418) | Wastewater microbial communities from Lulu Island WWTP, Vancouver, Canada - plant12 | ecosystem: Engineered > WWTP > Wastewater > Unclassified | place: Canada: Vancouver, British...
CCTTGCCGGATGCGCTTCCACTTGGCTTTTCTGCCGCGGGGCCGGACAAAAGGCCCTGCTATCTCATGCCGGTTAGGTTGCCCTGTAAATTGGCGGACGAAACCCGATTTGAGTTACTTCTGCTTGGCAAGCCGGGCAAATCCAACGATTTTTCGATACGCTTGCCAAGCGGCAACCCTCTTCATTGCAAATATTTACGAATAAATGAGGGTTTTGATGCTAAAAAGAGGGCTCGCGTTGGAGGGCAATCCAAAAAAAGAAGGCGACGCTACCACCATTCCGCAGGACTTCGGATGATCAAGCCGGTGCTGAATCAACTTTTTTCGCCAGCGCATAACCGGTCGTTCTTCAGGAAACCCGCTGGCACGCCGCGGGGCGCTGTGCTAGCCTCGGTTTGCTTATGGCTGTTCAAAACCGCATCGTCAAAATTCAGAAACGCAATCGCGCGCTCGTCACCTTCGATGGCGACCGCATCCGCCGGGCGATTCTGAAGGCGGCGCAATCCATTGGCGGTTTTGGGCAGGATCATTTGCCGGCCATCAACGGCCGATTGTTTGACGCTTACGGCGATGGCGAGTCGCTTGCGGAATTTCTGGCCGAGGCGGTGGTGGTGTCGCTCAACGCCGACCCGCATCATCTCATCACCAATTTCCCGCCCACGATCGAGGTCATTCAGGACGACGTGTTGCACGTCCTGCGGAGTTACGGTTTTCAAAACACCGCGGACGCTTACGAATGTTACCGGTGGGGACGGCATTGGCTGCGCCTGGGGGAAATCGCGCCCGAACAATTCGTGGGGAATGGTTTTCCGGAAGAACAAATCCAAGCGGCGCTGGCTTGGAATCAGCAACGCAGCTGCGACACGGTGGCGGGGTTGAATGAAATCATCTGCGGCGGCCGGCTGCGTCCGTTGGTGGAAGAATCCCTGGCCGTTTACGAAGCCTCCCTGGACGAGGCAGCCGGGAAAGTCATGGCGCGGCTCCACGCGGGCGATCCCCTGCGCATGATGTGGATCAGCGGGCCGAGTTCATCCGGCAAAACGACCACGACCGTCAAACTGACCGAACGTCTGGAGCGCCAGGGGTTGCGCTTTTTGATGCTCAATCTGGACGATTATTTCTGGTCCTTGGTGGAGCATCCGACCGACTGGATCAACGATCGCAACTACGAAACGCCCGAGGCGCTGGACATCCAGTTGCTCAACCGGCATCTCACCGACCTGCTGGCGGGCCGGACCATTGACAAGCCGATTTACAGCTTCAAAGAAGGCCGCCGGGTGGGCAGCAAGCCCGTGCGGCTGGAGCCGGGGCAGATTCTACTGCTCGATTGTCTGCACGGATTGTATCCGCCGCTCACGGAAGGCATTGAGGCGCGGGCGCAGTTCCGGCTTTATATCGAAACCCTGAATCCGCTTTACGAAGGCGATGGCACCAGTCAACGGCTGGTCAAGTTCACCGATGTGCGTTTGGTGCGGCGGATGTTGCGTGACATGAAACACCGGGCGCACCGGCCTCTGCTGACCCTGCTGCACTGGCACTACGTCCGGGCGGGGGAATTGTTCAGCATCATTCCGCTGCGAGGTTTGGCGGATTACGTGGTGAACGGCGGCTTCCCCTTTGATCTGCCCCTTCTGCAACCGTATTTCATCGGCGCCGAGGGCCACTTGCCGGCGCCGGAGGATTTTACGCCATACGCCGGCTTCCTGGATGCGCGCATTCGTTACGAACGCGTGAAGCGGCTGCTGGAGTCGGTGGCCGGGGTGCCGGAGGCGGTCGCGCGCGAGGTGATTCCCGGGGATGCGGTCATTCGGGAATTCATCGGCGGGAGCACCATCAAGATTCCCCACAATGAATAGCCGCCGCCGCGTTGCGACCGGGCGGGGGAAAATGCCTTTTCTCCCGGTTTTTTTCGCGCGGCGGGTGAAAAATATCCCGGCCTTCGTCGGGGGAATTTTTACCCCAGACGTTAGCGTTTGCTTTGGGGGTTGCACTGGCGGGTGAAGTTTTTGGAAGAAAGATTGAACAAATCGGCGGCGGGAGGATTCCTAACTCCATGCCCTGCTATCGCAAACGATCGCCGAAACTTCGCTTCCAATTCGTTCCGGCTCAGCGGCAGTCCACCCTGGGCGGGCTGCCGGCCCTTGAAGCGCTGGCCCAACAGTTCGATCTCTGGAACAAGGTGCGCCGCCTGCCCGGCCTGGACCCGCGCACCCGCACGTCCCACGGCTACAGCCCCGAACTGATCGTGGCCCAAATCCTCTACTGTTTCTGTTCGGGCGGCGCGAGCCTGGCCGACGCCGAGCGGCTCAACGACGAGCCGCTGGTCCGCCAACTGGCCCGCGTGGACAAGTTCGCCGACCAGACCCAACTGGGCCAATGGTTGCGCGCCCAGAGCGACGCTTCCATCGCCGCGGTGTGGAAACTCATCGCCGAGTTCATTGGGTGGGTGATCGCGCGGGCCGACGCCGCCCGCTGGACCTACGCCGGCCGGGCCGAGGTGTTCTTTGATGACACGCAAATCGAAGTGTTCGGTCCCACTTTCGAGGGGGCGAAGCTCAACTACAATGGCGATCTCGCCCTGTCCTGGCAGACGCTCTGGTTCGGCCCGTTCCTGCTGGCCGGGGAACTGGGCTCGCCCGGGGATGTCAGCGCGGCGTTGTCGCCCTGGCTGCGGCAACACCAGCCGTTTTGGAAAGACCGGCCCAGCGATTTTCTGGCGGACGGTGGCTCCAGCAGTGCGGCGCAGTTGCAGGCCATTGACGCGGCGGGCTTCACGCATTGGAGTGTCAGTTACAACAAATGGACCACTGTGCCGGAGCGCACGGCGGCGGCCTTGCCCGAGAACGCTTGGAGCGTGGCCGAGCCAACGCGGTGGCGGGACGGGACGGCAGTGACCGAACACCACGCGGGGATGCGGCACACGCCGGCGGAGAGCGACTTCGCCTTCACCCTGGCGGTGGCGCGATGGAAGAAGGCGGACGATTTGTTCTGGCGTTACCGCTTCGTGGCGCACGAGGGCCGGCGCACCGATGCGGGGGCCGTGCTGGCGCGGCATCGGTTGAAGGGTGGCAAGGAACAGATGTTCAAGGAAGTCTTGCGCGGATTGGATTTGCATCATCCGCCCTGCGCGAGCCCGACGGCCAACCGGATGTTCTACGCGTTGGGGGCGCTGGCCTACAACCTGATGCAAGCGGTGCAACTGCTTTGCCTGCCGGACGAATGCCAGAGCTGGACCGTGGCCACGTTGCTGCGGCAACTGGTGCGCCTGCCGGCGGTGCTGGTGCGGCATGCGCGGCGACTGGTGGCGCGGGTGGAAGTGGCGGTGAGCTGGCTGGGCTGGTGGCAGGCATGGGAAGCCCGCTGGTGGACGGGTGCCGGCGCGTCCGCAGGGACGGCGTCGGGCTGAACCCCTGCGGGGGTCAGTCGGAGCGCGCGAACCGCGCGCGATGCCGCCGCGTTCATGGGTGCGGTGTCGGCGCGACGGGCGCGGCGACGGGCGCAAACGCGTCCCCATGCGCCGGACGAACGAGTCGGAGCACCTGCGCAGCCCTCGATCCCCGAAGGATCCCTATTTTCATCCCGTGGAACGTGCCGCACCTGGGCCTTGCTTGCGTTTGCCCGGGCTGGCTAACGATTCGGGCACTCCTCCCTCACCACAGATTCGCATTGGCTCGCCCGGCGGGATTCGCTTTAATCCCGGCCACATGAGTATTGCCTATCAGATCGTGGTTTGCGGGAGCATCGTGCCGGACCCACTCCAGACGTTGACGCCCGTCACCGGGCCGACCGGACCGGGATTGAAGAACGAAATGATGCTGCCCGCGTGGTTGGACCCGTGGGCGGGCCACGCGCTTTACGAGGCGGCGCACCTCGCCAAAAACCAGCCCGGCAGCAAGGTCTGGCTCGTCAGCCTCGGCCCGAAAGCCAAGCTGCAACAGGTGATGATGACGGTGGCTCAAAAAGTGCCGTTCGAGTTGATCGCCCTGGACGGCGCCGCCGGCGGCTTTACCGATGCCGCCGAAACCGCCGCCGCACTGGCGGAAGCCATCGCCGCCCTGCCGGGACTTGACCGGTCAAAGTTGCTCGTGTTCGGCGGTTGGGAGTCCGCGTCGCGCGGGGCCGGCGCCACGCTGCAAATTCTCGCCGAGCACCTGGGGATCACGGATGTGTTCATGGGGGTGGACGAATTGAAGGTGGAAGCCGACGGCACGTTGGAAATCCTGGAACGGATTGAGGGCGGGCGTCACCAGGTTTCCCGGTGCAGCGGCGCCCCCGCCGTTCTCGGATGGGCCACCGGCAATCTGCCCGAGCCGAAAAACAATCCCCAGATCGGCATGACCAACATGCGCGGAGTGATGCCGGCGTTGCAAAAAGCCCGGCCCGTGACGGTCGGCGCGACCGGCGTCACCTTCGCCGAGGTCGTGCTGCCCCAACAACAGCGGCAAACGCGCATCGTGAAGGACGCCACACCGGACGACATCGCCCGGGAAATCGTGGACTGGATCAAACAATAAAGCCGGCGCGCTGGGGAACACGCAATCCGTTGTCCCCGGCAGCTGTAAGGCATCAACGAACATGGAAACCATTCTTTTTCTCGCTCATACAGAAGCCGATGGCACGCTCGCTCCGGCGGCGTTGGAAGCGCTCGGTACGGCGACATCCCTGAACACAAGTCTGGCAAACGCCCGGTTTATTGTCGGGTTGCTTGGGGAAAACGTGACGCCCGCCGCCCAGCAAATTGCGTCCTGCGGCGCGGCCAAATTCCTCGGGGTCTCCGGAGCGGATTTTGCTCCGGCCCGCTACGCATCCGATGCCACGGCGGCGGCCGCACTGTGCCAGGCGGCGGAAGCCACTTTGGTGGTGGCACCCGCGACCTCGCGTTTCAATCGCTGCCTCCCGGGCGTGGCCCAGCGCGTGGGCGGTCGCGCGGATACCCACGTGACGCGGGTCCGCGCAACGGCAGACCAGGTCTCCGTGTCCCGCTGGTATTACCGCCAGCGCATGGAAGGCACCCACACGCGCACCCAGCGCCCGTGGTTCATCCTCGTGGACCCCGGCACTCAGCCGGTGTGGACGGGCGCCGCCGGCACCGTCGCAGTCGAACCCGTGGCCGTCACGCTCGGAGATGCCGCAAAACGTATCATCGTCACCGGCTTCCGGACTCCCGCGGCGGACGCGCAAACCATCCGCCCGGACGCCTCCCTCCTGTTGGTGGCCGGCGCGGGGTGGACGAAGAAACAAGCCGACGGGCAGACGCACGTGCCCGAGGCGGAGCAATTGATCCTTGATTTTCTGCGGCTCACGCGCGCGTCGCTCGGCAGCACCAAATCGCTGGTGGACCTCGGCGGGGAGGGGCAGGCGGTGTTGTCGTTTCTGTCGCACCTGAACCAGATCGGCCAGACCGGCGCGACCCCGCGTCATCCGAAGGGCTTGAGCACCTGCTGTCACGGAGAGGAACCGCACACCGTCGGCTGGCGTTTCATCAACGAACGCCGCGCCATCAGCCTGGATCCGAACTGCAGTTGGGCGCGCGGCAAAGCGGATGTGCTGTACGTGGCTGATGCCTTCGCCGTCATGAGGAAGGTCAACGAACTACTAGCGACGTAAGCCCGGCGCCCGTCCGCGCCGCCGTCAGGTCGGGCGGCAAAGTTCTCCGGCGCAATCGGCTTGCATTTCTGTACAAGGCCGCTATCGTGCGGCCAACCGCAATCGCCAATGCTTATGTCACGCACCGTTCGCCAATCCTTGAACAACAGCAACGTGCTCTCCGTCGTCATGGGCGGCGGGCAGGGCTCGCGGCTGTTTCCCCTCACCAAATACCGCGCCAAACCGGCCGTGCCGCTCGCGGGCAAGTACCGGCTGGTGGACATTCCCATCTCCAACTGCATCAATTCGGGGCTGCGCCGGCTGTACATCCTGACCCAGTTCAACTCGGTCTCCCTGCACCGCCACATTTCCCAGACGTACAAGTTTGACCAGTTTTCCTCCGGGTTTGTGGAAGTGTTGGCCGCCCAGCAGACCTTTACGGACGATTCATGGTACCAAGGCACCGCCGATGCCGTGCGCAAAAATCTCGCGTACTTCATGAACCACGATTGGGATTACCTGCTCATTCTCAGCGGCGACCAATTGTACCGGATGAATTTCCAGCAGATCATCACGCAACACGCCGAAACCGGCGCGGAAGTGACGATTGCCACCATCCCGGTCCCGCGCGCGCAGGCCCAGGGACTGGGCATCATGCAGGTTGCGGCGGACCGCCAGATTGTGCGGTTCGTGGAGAAACCGAAGGAGCCGGCGGTGTTGGATTCGTTGCAATTGCAGCCCGAGTGGTACGAACGCCTCGGCATCCACCACGAGTCCGAGGAACTCCTGCTGGCTTCCATGGGGATTTACGTTTTCAACCGGGACGTGATCATCCGGTTGTTGGAAAACGCGCTGGTGGATTTCGGCAAACACATCATTCCGAACGCCATTGACACGCACCGCGTTTATTCCTTCGTCTATCAGGGATACTGGGAGGACATCGGGACCATCCGCTCATTCTTCGAGGCGAACCTGGACATCGCCTCGGAACTGCCGCGGTTCAATTTCTTCGACATGACCGCGCCCATCTTCAGCCGGCCCCGTTTCCTGCCGGGCTCGAAGATCAACGGCGCCCATGTGGATCACGCGATTGTCACGGACGGCTGCATCATCAACCACTCGCGGATTTCCAACAGCATCGTGGGTTTGCGCAGCGTGGTGGGCGAAGGCTGTGAATTGCGGCGCGTGGTGTCGCTGGGCTGCGATTACTTTGAATCCGCGGAATCCATCCGGGAGAACGAACAGTTGGGCCGGCCCCGCGTTGGCATTGGCCGCAACACGCGCATCGAAAACACCATCATTGATAAGGATGCGCGGATTGGCGACAACTGCGTCATCTCCCCCGCCGGCAAGCCGGAGAGCGTGAATCACGACCTCTATTTCATCCGCGACGGCATCGTCATCATCCCCAAGAACGGCATCATCCCGCACGGCACCGTGATTTGAACGCGGAGCCGGAGGCATTCCGTCGGGGACGCGCCCGGGGCCGCCCCGATTTTTCCGTCCCGCCAGCCCGTGGTTTACAGCGGGAACAGGGCTTGGTACAACGTGCCCGTGCCTGATTCCACCGCCATCTGGAAATCGTTGACTGCGCCCCGCCGGCTGTTTCTGATCGCCGGGCCGTGTGTGATTGAGAACGAATCGCTCTGTCTCAAGGTCGCCACCACGCTGCGGCGCGTGTGCGCCCGGCTCGGAATCACGTACATTTTCAAGGCCAGTTTTGACAAGGCCAACCGGACCAGTGGCCAATCCTTCCGCGGCCCGGGCTTGGACGCCGGATTGGCGGTGCTCGCCCGGGTGCGGGAACAGGTGGGCGTGCCGGTGCTCACGGATGTGCATAACGAAACCCAGGCGGCAATCGCCGGGGAGATGGTGGATTTGTTGCAAATCCCGGCGTTCTTGTGCCGGCAAACGGATTTGATCGCCGCCGCCGTGGCCACCGGATGCATCGTCAACTTGAAGAAGGGACAATTTCTCTCCCCGGCTGAGATGGGGCAGGTGGTGGAGAAAGCCCGATCCGCCGGGGGACGCCGGTTATTGATCACGGAACGCGGAACCACTTTTGGCTACCACAACCTAGTGACAGACATGCGCGCCATCCCGCAGTTGCGGCGCTTCGGGTGTCCGGTGGTTTTTGACGCCACCCATTCCGTCCAATTGCCCGGCGCCGGCGGGACGGCCTCCAGCGGCCAGCGCGAGTTTGCGCCGGTGTTGGCGCGCGCGGCCCTGGCGGCGGGCGCCAACGGGCTGTTCATTGAAACCCATCCCCAACCCGACCGCGCGCTCAGCGACGGCCCCAACATGATTCCCTTGGGCGAAATGTCCGCGATGCTGGCCCGTCTGCTCAAGGTGTTCCGCGCGGTCCACGGATAGCCGTTCGCCTGTCATGAGAACCTCAATGCCCCAAACCTTGCGCGCGCGGTTGCGCCGGGTGCGGTTGCTGTTGTGCGATGTGGACGGCGTCTTGACCGATGGCACGGTGATCGTGCGGGGCCGCGGCGACGAGGCCAAACGGTTCAATCTCCGCGACGGGCAGGGGCTGGTTTTGTTGCGCCGCTGCGGCATTCGCGTGGGTTGGATTTCGAGCCGGCCCTCGGCGGCCACCGCCCGTCGGGCGCGCGAATTGAAGGTGGATTTTCTGGTGCAACGCAAAGGGCCCAAGGTGGCGGCCGTGGAGGAAATCCTGGCGCACACCGGCTGTTCCTGGACGGAGGTCTGTTATGTCGGCGATGATTGGGTGGACCTCGGCCCGTTACGACGGGCCGGCGTGGGCGTTGCCGTGGCAGATGCGGCGCCGGAAGTGCGCGCGACCGCCCGGGTCGTCACCCAAGCCGCCGGAGGACAGGGTGCGGTGCGCGAAATCGCGGACTGGATTTTAGAAGCACAGGGAAAAAAAGCGGCGTTGGTGGCGGAATTCGCGGCATGAACATTCGCTTTCATCGTGGACCAAGGCGCGGGCTTCAGTTCTGGGCCGCGGTGTGGATGGCCCTCGCGCTGGGAACCGGACTGGCGGCGGCCCAGCCAATGTCGTTGGGTGTCATGCGGGATTTCAGCGTGCCGGATTTCCATGATCCCCCCCACGAAACCCAGCTTCGTTGGCTGTTCAAAGGCGCGGAAGCGCGGCCGCAAACCGGCGGTTTGATCTGGGTGCGCGAAATCACGCTCCAACAATTCCAAACCAACGGCCAGCGCGAACTGCTCATTGAATCGCCGGAATGCATCTTCAATTCCGGGACTCGCGAGGCCAGTTCATCCCAAGCGTTGCGGATGCAACTGCAGGACGGGCGGCTCACGTTGGCCGGGGAAGGTTTTTACTGGCAGGCAACGAATTCTCTGCTGGTGATTTCCAACCAGGTGCAAACCACGGTGCGCGGAGGCTGGCTCGCCGCAGCGGCGGAGGGCGTCCCGGCGGTTTCCCCACTGGCGGGCGACGCCCGCGTGGAGGCGGAGGAATTCATCTACAACCACAACGCCCTGCTCGCGACGTACCACCGCAATGTGCGGGCGACGAGCACGAATTTCCATCTCACCAGTGAACAGTTGACCTTCAACGTGCCGGCGGAGGCGGGCGGCACGGTGGAAGCCCTGGTTGCCGAACAAAACGTGGCGCTGGAACTCGGGGCGTGGCAGGCCCGCGGCGCCCGGGCCGTCTATACGCCCAGCAACGGCTGGTTGCATTTGATCGGCGCGGTCACCTGGCGGGCGGAAACGCGCGAGGGGAGCGGAGATACGGTGTTGCTGGATGGCGCGGCGCAGCGATTGGACGTCCAAGGCAACGCCCGCTTGCGCTTGCCCGTAACGGGCGCGGGTTTGGTGCCGCAACAAGCGCCGGCGGCAGCAAGCGGCGACGAGACAAACCGGTTCGTGACCATTACGGCGACGCGCTATGAACTCCAAACGAACCACGCCCGTTTCGAGGGCGGAGTGAACGTGACCGAGCGCGCCGGGGAACAGGTCCGGGGCCGGCTGACGTGCGGCGCGTTGCAGATTGCCTTGGGCGGCACCAATCAAGTTCAGGATTTGGTGGCGGAACGGGAGGTGGTGATCGAGCAGGAGACGCGCCGGTTAACGGGCCAGCGGATGGACTATAACGCCGCCACGGGCGAGGCCCGGTTGACCGGGCAGCCCACTTGGCAGGACGGCGAGCGTCACGGCGCCGGCGAGGTATTGCTGGCCCATCTGGCGGACAACCGATTTATCGTCCGGGGCGGGGCCCGGCTGACCTTGCCGGGCGCGGATGACAACCAATTGCTCGGCGCCTTGGTGCCGCGACCGGAGTCAACGCGCGCGGACTCCACCCCGGCCTCGTCCGCCCCGGTAAAATCGGTGCAAATCACCAGCGAAACCTACGAACTCTCGCCGAAAGGCGCGGTGTTCCGGGGCGATGTGCGGGTGGACGACGCGCAGATGCAGTTGACCTGCGAGCGGTTGACCGTGACAATCGCGCCCGACGGCACGAATGTGGCCAACATCGTTGCCGACGGAAATGTCGTCATGAATCTGACCGAAGCCAGCGGCGCCGCGAGCACCGCCACCTGCGCCCGGGCGGTGTACACCGCCGCAACGGAACAGCTTGAATTCAGCGGGCAACCCGTGGTGGACCGGGCGGACGGCAGCCGGTTTGCCGCGGAAAAAATCGTGATGGACCGCACAACCGGCAAACTCAGCGCGCTGGGTCAATTGCATTTCCAAGGTCGCTGGTCGCCGCCCGGCAACGAATCCCAAGCGCCCCGGCTGCCGTGGGAAAAACCGAGCGCGCCGCGTCCCCCATCCCCGGTCACCCCGTGAAGAAGTCCCCCGTGCAACTCTCCCCGGCACCGGCGGCGTCCGAAGCCGCGGCAACGCCGTTGCTGGTCACCGAACGTCTGGTAAAGGAATATCGCCAGCGCCGGGTGGTGAACGGGGTATCCCTCACGGTGGCGGCGGGAGAAATCGTGGGGTTGCTGGGCCCGAACGGCGCCGGCAAGACTACCACCTTCAACATGGTCGTCGGGCTGGTGCGGCCGGACGAAGGCCAGGTGCGGTTTCAAGGCCGGGATTTGACGCGGTTGGCCATGCACCAACGCGCCCGGCGGGGGATGGGCTATCTCACCCAGGAACCGTCGGTGTTCCGCAAGCTCACCGTCGAGCAAAACATCCGCGCCATCCTGGAAACCTGCGCCGTGGGGCGGGCGGAACGGCGCGTGCGCCTCAAATATCTGCTGGATGAACTCGACCTGACGCCTCTCGCCCGGAGCAAGGCCTATCAATTGAGCGGCGGCGAAAAACGGCGGCTGGAGATCACCCGCGCGCTGGTGACGAGTCCCAAATTGTTGCTGCTGGATGAGCCGTTCAGCGGCATTGATCCCATTGCGGTTTACGAGGTGCAAAAAATCATTCGGCGGCTGAAGGAACGGGGTCTGGGCATTCTCGTGACCGACCATAATGTGCGGGAGACGCTCAAGCTGGTGGACCGCGCTTATTTGATCCATAAAGGCGAAGTGGTTTACGAAGGCGACGCCGCCCGCATGGTGGAAGATCCCAAGGCGCGGGAAATCTATCTGGGGCCCGATTTTAACATGTAGCGTCGAGCGGCGGGACCGCCGTGACGACCCGCACGGTTTAATTCACGCATGACCATGAAACACGATGCAGTCACCGTCGAACGATTTTACACCGACCAATCGGGCGCGTTGGGGCTGAAGTTGATCGCCGGTGCGGGCGGCTTGAAACGCGTGATCCACGAGCCCACGATCAACCGGCCCGGGCTGGTGTTGACCGGGTTCACCCGTTACTTCGCCCACAAACGCATCCAGGTTATCGGCAACGCGGAGGCGTTTTATCTCAAATCCCTCCCCGAACCCCAGCGGTTGCTCCGCTACCGCGAATTTCTGCGGCACCGCTTGCCCTGCATTGTCTTCAGCCGCGGCTTGCGACCCGACAAGATTTTTTTGCCCATCGCCGAGGCGGCCAATGTGCCCATTTTTCAATGCCCGCTGATCACCATGAAATTCATCAACCTGGCCACGCTGGCCCTGGAGATGATGTTCGCCCCGCGCGGCACGGAGATGGGCAGCATGGTGGACATTCTCGGTGTGGGCGTGCTCATCCGCGGCGAGAGCGGCATCGGCAAGAGCGAAAGCGTGCTCGCGCTGCTGGAGCGCGGCTACAGTCTGGTCTCCGACGATGTCACCCGCGTCACCCTGGTGGATGGCCGGCACATCATCGGCACCAGTCCCGAGTTGACCCGCGAACACATGGAGGTGCGCGGCCTCGGCATCATTCATGTGGCGGCCATGTTTGGCATCCGGAGTGTGCGTCTCGACAAACGCCTGGACTTGGTGGTGACCCTCAAACCGTGGGAAGCCGTGCCGGACGTGGACCGCGTCGGCATGGAACAGAAGACCGTGGAGATTCTGGGGGTGGACATTCCGCACTTCATCATTCCGGTGCGGCCGGGACGCGACCTGGCCCGGTTGATCGAAGTGGCGGCGCTCCACACCAAGCTGAAAGCCTCCGGCCGCAATCCGGCCAAGGAAATGAACGACCGCCTGCTGGCGCAAATGGTCGGCACCCCCCGCTTATAGTTTGTATTGGCCAAATTGCTGCGACTGGTTTACTTCTTTGGACAAATACATGAACGCACGCAAACCGGACGAAAAAGGCCCCTGGGTGACCAAAGACCTCTGGATCACCAACAAACTGGGTATCCATGCCCGTCCCGCCTCCATGTTCGTGAAAACCGCCAACCGTTTTGCCTGCGATGTGTTTGTGGAAAAAGACCGGGAAACCATCAACGGCAAGAGCATCATGGGCCTGATGATGCTGGCCGCCGGCCCCGGAAGCAAAATCACCGTGCGCGCGCGCGGCCACGACGCCTCCCAAGCCCTGACGGAAATCGAAGCCCTCGTCAAACGTAAGTTCGACGAAGAATAACCGCCTTGGCCGGTCTCCTGCGGTTGGAGGAGCGGGCATGGGCATTTCCGCTGCCTGAGCCCGCGCTGGCCGGCCTCGGAAAGACATATTCCGCGCTGATTTTCCCCAACTGGGATAGGGGGCAATCTTGCCAATTTCCGAAAAATTCACCACTCTGCGCCCCGAAAAATCTGAACACGACGGTCGGGTTGATTGTCTGTGCAGCGTAGGTTTTTCGGAAAATGAACACTGGAATTACTGCCATCAACGCCGCCGTGCAGGAAGCCGGCGCGTTCGTCCATCCTCTCTTCACCGAACTCGGCAAAGTCATCGTCGGCCAGACCTATCTGACCGAGCGGCTGGTCATCGGCATGTTGGCCAACGGCCACGTCCTGCTCGAAGGCGTGCCCGGCCTCGCCAAAACGCTGGCCGTGAAGTCGCTGGCCAACTGCATCAACGTCAAATTCTCCCGCCTTCAGTTTACGCCGGACATGCTGCCCGCCGACGTCATCGGCACGCAGATTTACAATCCGCAATCGGGCGGCTTCAGCACGCGCCAAGGCCCGATCTTCGCCCACCTGGTCCTGGCCGACGAAATCAACCGCGCGCCCGCCAAGGTCCAGAGCGCGCTGTTGGAAGCCATGCAGGAAAAACAGGTCACCATCGGCGACCAGACCTTCAAGCTGGAGGAACCGTTCCTCGTGCTGGCCACGCAAAACCCCATCGAACAGGAAGGCACGTACCCGTTGCCCGAAGCCCAGGTGGACCGGTTTATGTTGAAGCTCAAGATCGGCTATCCGTCGCGCGGCGAGGAGCGCCAGATTCTTGACCTCATGGCCCGCACCTCCGGCACCCCCGCGACCCAGCCCGTCGTCGAGCCGAAGCAGATTCTCCACGCCCGCGAGGTCATCAACGACCTTTACATGGACGAGAAGGTCAAGGAGTACATTGTGGACCTCGTCTGCGCCACGCGGAATCCGGAGGAATACAAGATTCCGGTGAAGGAATTCATCCAGCTCGGCGCCTCGCCGCGCGCCACGATCAACTTGACGCTCGCCGCCAAAGCCCACGCCTTCCTCAAAGGCCGCGGTTACGTGACGCCCCAGGACGTGAAAAGCATCGGCATGGACGTGCTGCGCCACCGCGTGGCCATCACCTACGAAGCCGAGGCGGAGGAAAAAACCAGCGAAACCATCATCCAGAAGATTTTTGACGAGCTGCCGGTGCCGTGAAAAGCAAACCGAACTACGAATGAATCGTGATCGTCGTCGCGCTTAATTCAACAAAGCCATGCTCGCGGAAGGCCGCTGCCAAGCCGGCAGGTTTGAAGCAATGAGTTGGGAAAGTTTGTCGTTGGCGATGTTGCCGGTTGAAATCAAGAGCGGCTTCGGCGGGAGTCGGTGCGAGTGAAATGAAACCACGAGGTCATTATCCTTTGTCACCACGATGCGATTTTCGCGGATCGCCAGCGCAACGATATCCTGGTCGCGAGTCCGGTTGCCCGCAGGCAGATCCAGCGTGTGAACCGCGTCGTGACCGGACGCCGCGAGTTCCTGCGCCAAGCGACGCGGTAGTTGCGCGTCCACGAGGAAGTTCATGCCCCAACGTGTTCAATGCTCTTGACGCGGCTCAAACGCGCGGCGTAGGCGATGGCCGCCCGCAAATCCGCCGCTTCCAAGTCGGGAAAGTCCGCGAGAATCTGCTGTTCCGTCATGTCGCCGCTCAACAATTCCAGCAACATCTCCACCGGATAGCGCAAACCGCGAATGCAAGGCTTGCCGTGGCAGACGTTGGGGTCAACCGTAATGCGGGAAAGCAGTTGTGCGCTCGACATGCCGCCAAGCTGACATCAGCCATTTGCCGCCGCAAGACGCCTTTTGACCGGACCGAGCCCGGGAAAAAGACCAGTGAAACGGTGATTCAGAAATTCTTGGCCGAACCGCCCGCGCCGTGAGTCTGGTGGTTGACGCGTTTGATCGAACGTAATATCGTTTTACGAGTCAAATAACGATATGAATACCGTAACACTGTCCCCCAAGTTTCAAATTGTCATTCCACGGGCGATTCGTGAGGCCCTTCGCCTCAAGGCGGGCCAGAAGTTGCAGATGATCAATTTCGAAGGTCAGATCGTCGTCGTCCCTTTGCGTCCCATCAAAGAGATGCGCGGGGCATTCAAGGGCATGAACACCCACTTTGAGCGCGAACCGGACCGCCTATGAACGTTGTGGATTCCTCCGGTTGGATTGAGTTTCTCGGTGGCGGGGCCAACGCAGACTTCTTCACCGCCGCCATTTCCGACGTCTCCCGGCTGGTCGTGCCGACCATCTCCGTATTCGAAGTCTGCCGTTGGACCCGACGCGAACTGGGGGCGCGCCAGGCACTGGAAGCCATGGCCTTGATGCAGCAGGGCCGCATCATTGCGTTGGACGCCACGCTCGCCATGAACGCGGCACGCTTGAGTCTTGATCTGAAACTACCGATGGCGGATTCCATCGTTCTGGCAACCGCCCGCGCCCATAACGCCGTTCTCTGGACCCAGGACGACGACTTTGAGGGTCTGGACGGCGTGAAATACGTGGCCAAGAAGAAAGGGGGAAAATGAGCCACGTCCCCATCCACTCGGGCCAGAACGCCGATGCGGCGGCCATTCCAATCACTCCAAGGGGACGTGATGGAAGCCCAAGCCCTAGGCCCAGATCATGGCCCATCAGGTTGTGGTTATTGGGGCTGTTTAGTCCCAGTCTTTTCGTTTTGGTGGTGGACTTTGTCATTGAACGACTTTTAAACGGACCGGAGCCTTCTGGTCGGTGGTTGTACATAACGCTCCTCTTGGGGCTTTGCGCTTGTATCTGCGGAATTCTGTGGATGCCAACAAACTACTGGAAGCGGCTTGGTCTTTTGGTGTTGAGTATCGTGGCCATGATTGTTCAAGTGCTGGCGTGGGGCGTTTACTATCTCACCCAGTCTGGATTGGAGGGAATTCAATAATGATCCCCCGCGAGATTCTCAAAAAAATCCGGCAGATCGAGATTCGCACGAACCGGCTCGTGACCGAGTCGCTCGCGGGCCAATACCACAGCGTTTTCAAGGGCCAGGGGATGAATTTCGACGAGGTGCGCGAATACCAGCCCGGCGACGAGGTGCGCGCCATTGACTGGAACGTCACCGCACGCATGAATCATCCCTTCGTGAAAAAATTTGTCGAGGAACGCGAGCTGACGCTCATGCTGGTGGTGGACGTGAGCGGGTCCGGATTGTTTGGTTCGGTGGCGCAATCCAAACGCGAACTGGCGGCCGAGATCGGTTCGGTGCTCGCCTTCTCCGCGCTCCGCAACAACGACAAGGTGGGATTGATCCTGTTCTCGGACGCGATTGAAAAATTCATCCCGCCGCGCAAGGGACGCCGCCACGTGCTGCGGGTCATCCGGGAAATCCTGTTCTTCCAGCCGCAACGGCGCGGCACGGACCTTTCCGGCGCACTGGAATTCATGCTGCGCGTCACGCCGCACCGGGCGATTGCGATTGTGATCTCGGACTTTATCGGCGCCCCGACTGTGGGGCCCCGCCAAGGCAACCGGCGTCCCCGGCCGCGGATGATGATGATGGAATCGCTGGCGCAGGCGTCGTTTCCCGCGCTGCGGCAGGCCAATCGCCGGCATGATCTGGTGGCGGTGCAAGTCACCGACCGCTATGAACTGGAACTGCCCGCGCTGGGCCGGCTGATTCTGCGCGATGCCGAAACCGGCGAAGTCGTGGAAATCCACACGGGCGACGAACGCCGCCGCGCCGCGTTTGCGGAACGTCAAGCCCGGGAACAGGCGGATCTGGCCCGCTTGTTCCGCTCGGCGGGCATTGATGCCATCCAGTTGCGCACGGACCAGCCGTACGCCATCGAACTGGCGCGCTTCTTTGAGATGCGGGAGAAACGGAGGTTGCGCGGATAACCATGACGAAGGCCACACAAACCGTCCACAGCGCGGTGTCCGCCGTTCCGGCTACCGATATCCGCGACATCCGTCCGCCGGTGGAAATCGCCAATCCCTGGGTGTGGCTCGGCTGGGCGCTGCTGGTGCTGGCGCTGGTGGCGGCGGGAGTTTTACTCTGGCGCTGGTGGCGGCGGAGAAAAAACGTCGTGGCTCTTGTTCCCCCCGTGCCGCCGCATGTGCGCGCCAAACAACGGTTGGCCAGCGCGCTGGCGCTCATTGGGCAGCCGCGGGAGTTTTGCATCGCCGTTTCGGACGCGCTGCGTGTCTATCTGGAAGAACGATTCCAGTTCCGCGCGCCGGAGCGGACGACCGAGGAATTTCTGCTCGATCTCAAAAAAACCGATTTGTTGCTGCGGGATCAAAAGGAGAACCTGGAGGAATTTCTCATCCGCTGTGATCTCGCCAAGTTTGCCAAGTATGAACCGCGCGAGCTGGAACTGCGGGAGCTGCATGCGTCCGCGCTCCGGCTGGTGGAAGAAACGGAGCCGTCGCTCGAACTGGCGGGCTCGGGCGTCGGGCCGGGGGCCGCGCCGTCTGCACCGGCGGTTCACCAACCATCCGAACCTGTCACTCAAAATCCGCAACTGACCAATCGCGTGTGACGTTCGCCCATCCTTATTTTCTGTTGCTGCTGCTGTTGCTGCCGGCTTTGGCCTGGCAGAAAGGCCGGCGGGGCGAGCCGCCCGCGTTTCTCTATTCTTCGGCACAACTGGTGCGGGGGCTGGTCAACATCACGCCGTATCGCGCGGGCCGTTTTCTGGCCGCCTTGCGTTGGCTGGCGTTGGCGCTGCTCATTGTGGCCCTGGCCCAGCCCCGGCTAACGCGGAGCGAAACCCGGATCACAGCGAGCGGCGTGGACATCGTGGTGGCGTTTGACATGTCCGGCAGCATGGCGGCTGAGGATTTTGAAATGAAAGGCCAGCGCGTGAACCGGTTGACCATGTCGCGCGAAGTATTGCAGAAATTCATTGAGAAACGACCGAATGACCGCATCGGATTGGTCGCCTTCGCCACGCAGGCTTACATCGCTTCGGCGCTGACGCTGGACCACGATTTCCTGCTCCAAAATCTGGAACGGTTGCAATTAGGCACCATCCCCGCCGACCGGACAGCCATTGGGTCGGCGCTGGCCACGGCGGTCAATCGCCTGCGGGAAGTGCCGTCAAAAAGCAAGATCGTCATCCTGATGACCGACGGCCAAAACAATGCCGGCACCATCGAACCGCTTAAAGCTGCCGATGCCGCCCAGGCGCTCGGCGTGAAGGTCTATACCATCGGCGTGGGTACCCGCAGACAGGCGCCCGTGCCGGCCCGGGACATGTTTGGCCGCCAATTCTACCAAATGGTGGACGTGGACATAGATGAAGCGACGCTTCAAGAAATCGCCCGGCGCACCGGCGGCCAGTATTACCGCGCGGACAATGCCCGGAAATTCCAGGAGATTTATGCCGAGATTGACCGCTTGGAAAAAACGGAGGCCGAAGTAAAAAAATACTCGCACCATCGCGAACTGTTTGCGGGATTGGCCGCGGCTGGATTGCTACTGGTGCTGGCAGAAACCGGGCTGGGCCAGACCATCTGGAGGCGCCTCCCATGAGCGGGTTCAGGTCATCTTGTTCCATTGAGGGACGAAGGAAAAACCGCGACGCGAGGCGCCCGGCCGCTTCTCCCTCTTTTCACGATTGCATCTCCTGACGGGCTTTATGCGTTTTGCTCAACCCCATCTTCTCTGGCTGTTGCTGGTGTTGCCTCCGGGAATGGGCGTGTTCTTTTGGTGGGCGCAACGGCAGCGGCAACAACTGCGGCAACAATTCATTCAAGCGCGGCTGTTGCCCGGATTGACCACGGGACTTTCCCCCGGGCGGCAACGCTGGCGTTGGGGATGTCTGTTGGGCGGCGTGATCTTTTTAATTCTGGCCTTGGCGCGACCGCAATGGGGGTATGCCTGGGAGGAAGTCAAACAGCGCGGATTGGATATCGTTGTCGCGATTGACACCTCGAAAAGCATGTTGGCCACTGACATTGCGCCGAACCGATTGGCGCGCGCGAAATTGGCCACGCTGGATTTGCTCCGCCTGGCCCGGTCGGATCGGATGGGTTTGGTGGCCTTCGCCGGCACTGCCTTTTTGCAATGTCCCCTGACTCTGGATGAAACTTCGTTTCGGCAGAGTTTGGACGCGCTCGACGTGAACATCATCCCCCAGGGCGGCACGATGATCGCCGAGGCGATTGACACCGCCCTGGCGGCTTTTACGAAAGAGAACAACTTCAAAGTGCTGGTGTTGTTCACCGATGGCGAGGATCACGGCGGCGAAGCCCTGGCCGCCGCCGAACGCGCCGCCCAAGCGGGCATGCGCATTTTCACCATCGGCCTCGGCACGGCGGAAGGAGAATTACTGCGCATCCCCAATGCGGCGGGCCAGCCGGATTACGTGCGGGATGAGCAGGGTAACGTGGTCAAATCCCGGCTCAATGAAGCCTTGTTGCAACAAATCGCCGGCGCCACCGAGGGCGGATTTTACTTGCCGCTTCGCGGCGCCCGCGTGATGGAAACCCTCTACGAGCGCGGGTTGGCGCCGCTGCCGAAATCCGAGGGGCGCGAGAAATTTGTCCGGCAGTATTACGAGCGTTATCACTGGCCGTTGGCGCTGGCCATCGTTCTGTTCGCCATTGAAATGTTGTGGCCCGAAGCCCAACGAACGCGGCGGCCGGTTTCTCCGGGGGCGGCAGCCGTGGCGACCTCGGTGCTGCTGCTGCATCTGGCGGTCGGGGCGGTGGCTTCGCCGGCGGGCGCGTTGCGGGATTATCGGGCGGGGCAATTTGAGCGCGCGCTCAAGGAATACCAGCGGTTGATCGCTGAGCAAAAGTCCAAGGACGATCCCCGTCTGCATTTCAATGCCGGGACCGCCGCATACCGCGCGACCAATTACACAGTCGCCATCAAAGAATTCGGCCTGGCCGCGCGCGCGCCTGATGTGAAACTGCAGCAGGCGGCCTATTACAACCTGGGCAACACCCAGTTCCGGATGGGCGCTCAAGCGGAGGATCTGGACACATTGCAACGGTCCTGGGAGGCCGCCCTCCAGAGCTATCAAAACGCCGTGAAGTTGGATCCGCAGGATCCGGACGCCGCGTTCAATCGGGACTTTGTCCAACAGGCCATCGCGCAGATCGAACACCTGCGTGAATTGGCCCGGCAGGCGCGGGCCTCGGCGGACCAGGAATTCAAGCGACGGAATTATCATGGCGCGCGCCAGATCATGGAGCAATTGCTGCAACAAAACATCGCGGCGAAACCGTTCGAGGATTTTGCCCGCAAAATCATTGAGATTGATGAAATCGCCAATCCCTCACCCCCGCCTTCGCCGGGGACTCCTCCTCAGCCTTAGCCTGTGTGGCTGGCTGGCCGCCGGGGCCGCCACCCAAACCTGGGCGCCGGAAGATTTCTTCCACGACGGCGCGTTGAACTATCTGTCAAACAACATCCCGAACGCGCTCGCGGTGGTGACCAACGGCCGGGCGCGGTTTCCTGACGACCGCAAACTGCAGCAGCTCGAGGAATTGCTCAAACAACAGAACCCGCAATCGCAGTCTCAATCGGAGTCATCCCCGTCGGAAGTCGCCCAACCACCGGATCAACCGCCTCCGGAAGAACAACCCGACGCATCGCCATCGCAAACGTCCCCGGAGCAATCGCCCGAACAACCGCCTCCCGAGCAAGCGCCGGAGAAAACCCCATCCGTGGCACCCGGACAAATGACCCCCGAGGAAGCGCGCCGATTGCTCGACGGGCAAAAAGACGAGGAACAAGTGTTGCAGTTCCGTCCGGAACAAAAGCCCCGGGATCCCAACCGCCCATTCCGGGATTGGTGAGTTCGCCACGAGACGACCTCGGGATTTGTCGAAACTTGGAACAGCGGTGGTCCGGCGGCATATTGGCGGCATGGACAAACAACAGGTCGCGGAAATCCTGGTTGAAATCGGCACGTTGCTCGAGTTGCAAGGGGAGAATCCCTTCA
>Ga0255341_1002873_pt1 | contig 20477 bp, 15 predicted proteins | sample wastewater_treat_8_FD_192418 | JGI IMG/M metagenome (GOLD analysis project Ga0255341, IMG submission 192418) | Wastewater microbial communities from Lulu Island WWTP, Vancouver, Canada - plant12 | ecosystem: Engineered > WWTP > Wastewater > Unclassified | place: Canada: Vancouver, British...
CGGAATCGAGGTCTGGAGCTTCGGGTCCGGATGCCTTAATATGCCTAACTTATGGTAGCACTTTCACTGCACGATCTGTCTTCGGATTTGCAATTCAGGGCTCCCGTGTCACTAGTATATTAGTCCTCGGCTTTGCACCTTCCAGACTCAATTCTGTCCATTGCACTTCATGATTCGTATTTCAAGTGAAGCAGAAAGTGCCGTCCCCGCTGCTTCACAATGGCATAAGCATCCCGATAACAATTAGTAGAGTGGATAAAGACATATAGAAGATGTAGTGGTTTGCCTGTATCTTTCTGTGTGCGTACATTAGCGAAAAGACCAGGCAAGCGATACCTCCGCTAGCTTGTAGAATCCAAGGCATTGCTGTCATTGCAGACCCCCTCCCGTCTGAAGTAGCCACAACGCTATGACTCAAGCAAATAGCAATGTTACTTAGAGAATTCGTGTTGTCTTGCGTATCATAACCTATGTGCACCGACGTAGAGAGTCGGTAACAAGTGTTTGGGTGATCTTGGGTGTTTGCGTGCACTCGCTAGAGTGGTAAGTGTTACACTCATGGAACCTGGCGTTTCTACGCCATCGACAGTTATGTCAAAGGAGCCTCCTCTACTACCAATAGAGGCAAGTCCCTCTCGAGATCCACTACCTGCTCTGCCCTGTATTGATTCTAGAGTCCTTCTCCATATATCAGAATAAGGTTAAAGGAATCCTCATCACAAAAATCCATTCTCTCCTAAAATGTGGCACAGGTAGTCTTTCATCGGGCAGTTTGTCGAGAAAAAGTACCAAGGGGTGTTCGAGTAGCCTCTGCGAAAGAACCAAGTTGCGTCCTTATCAGACGTTCTGCCCTCGATATCCATCCCTGGTTTCTCATAAGGCTCTTTTCCAGAACATCTTCGGCCACGCCCAAACGGCCCATGGCCCATAAAAGCACTTTTGATTACGCCGTTTTCGTTTCAATCGGGTGGCTCGCTCTTGATCTGACTTGCACTCAACGACAAAGCAAGGTAGACTTGCCGACTCCGAAAAGACCTGCTGCTAGGAGTGTATCTGCAGTTAACTGCGTTCGTTGGGGTGTCCTTTCCGAAGTTCTGGTACAAGTCTGGGCGTTCAATTGTGCATATTCATCAACTGGTATTGTATGTTCAGACTCAAAAACCAGTGAAGCAAAAAGTCCAGTCCCTTTTGCTTCACTGTGTTAGATGAAGCAGAAAGTGCCGTCCCCCCTGCTTCCTTAGATGAAGCAGAAAGTGCCGTCCCCTCTGCTTCGCTAGAGAAGTTCCTCCCACATCTTGAGGTAGGATTCTCTTGTGAACTCGGGCTCAAACCCCCTCTTTATATCCAGACCTTTCGTAGCGCCATCATACAGCAAGTCTATGGCTGTCATCGCCATCGCCTTGGCAGGAACTACGTAGGCGGTATATGGATCGACGATCTCGAAATCCTTGGTGTGAAACAGACCGCGAACCCCACCGGAACTAGGTTGTATTGAAGGCATTATGGCTGCAATATCGCCCATGTCAGTCGAACCTGTAGAATGCTGATCTGTCTTTTTCACATGCTCTTGCCCCAGTAGCTCCACTAGATTCTGTCCATGGACATCATCTAGTTTATTATCGGGCCTGAACGGCAGGTAACCTGGTAATGTATCTATATCAACCTGCGCGCCAAGAGCAAGGGCGCCGGCTTGAAGCGAACGGTCAACTTTGACAGCTGCCTCCATGATCGCAGGCACATTAGCGCCTCGTATATACGTTTCCACCCGCACATCGGCAGGGACAATATTGACAAGGTCTCCACCTTTTGTGATTATCGGATGTATTCTTATCGTGTCTTTTTCCATAAACGTTTCCCGTTGCATGTCAATTCCAAGCAACCCAAGAGTAGCTGCTTTGAGGGCATTGATACCCTTTTCAGGTGCGCCTCCTGCATGCGCCTCTTTCCCAATATATCTAACGAACTTTCCGATGAAACCGTTGTTGGTCCCGCCATATACGGCGAGTATCTTTTCATCCTCAAAAGCACCTAGGTGCGTCAGCATCGAAATGTCTATGTCATCCATAGCCCCAATGGCTATCATCTCTTGCTTGCCGCCGAGGAACTTGATCTTGCCATCCGCAATTAACTGCCTTCGAAACTCTATTTCAACGTATTCTTCTGCCGGTACCGCCATAAGAGTAACATCGCCATCCAGATACTCCATAGCCCCGGCGTAGAACAATCCCATTCCGGCACCCAACATCGACGCAATTTGTCCATTGTGTCCGCATGAGTGGGCTGCTCCAGTCTTAGGATCAGCGTGTGGGTGACCGGGACACAAAACGGAATCTAGCTCACCCATGATACAAACATTCAACATGCTATTTCGCCCACGCATTCTTGCTTTCTTACCAGTAATGGCCAAGCCATCGGTAACGTGCAAGCCCATCTCCGAAAAAATCTTGCCAACCAATTCGCTGGTTCGATACTCCTTGTAACCGAGTTCTGGATGCATAAAGATGTCGTTCCCTATTCCAATAATCTCATCTTTCCTTTTTTCAATCTCGTCGCAGACACTTTTCTTGATGGCTGATATGTCTTTCATCAATTAACCCTCCAGTTCTGATGTCTTTTTGATGACGGGAAATCACTCCATTAGATGGGACCACCTCTAGTGACAGAAACTATGCAACCACCCGCCTACAATCCGAAGCGTTGCCGATCAGCATTACCTAACGTGTTCTGATGTAATATAATGTTGTTGGGTTTGAGTAAACAGCTACACGGTCTCACTTACACATATTGAAAATTCGCTACTACAGTGCGTGATTCCTATGTCCAATGGGATAGCTTTGTTCTGATGCTTAATCTCAGAGGACAGCTTGTAGCTCAAAAACTTACAGCGCAGAGGCACACCAATGGCTTCATTACATGAACACCTTTATTCCCATATTCAGATGGGTAGCTGGGATGGATGCAGCAAGTGAACAAGAACACATCAGTAACTGTAGAAGTTCTCATAGATTCAGGTTGTTTGGGCGAAGTAGACGTCTTGGCTGGTTCACGAGGACTCAAGCGCCAAGTCCGCCACCTTACTGTCCTGAGCACACCCGACCCCTGGGATTGGCTTGAAGGAAACGAGATGGTTTTGACAACCGGATACTTCGCCGGTGGGAACTCGCAGACTCTTTTCGAAACCTTGAAGCGCCTTATCGACAAGGGAATCAGCGCCTTCTGTTACAAAGAGGATAGGCACATGCCCCCGATTAGCATAGAGATGCTGGAACTAGCCGATAAAAACAATCTTCCCATAATCCGGCTATCCAAGGACATTAGGTGGATAGATATTCTGACCCCTGTCTACACCTTGCTAACACAGACCAATCAGGCATCGCTCAAAAACATTCAACTCAAAACAACTCGGCTGTTTTTCCACAATTTGTTGGATCAACCCGTCATTACTCTGGAAGAAGCAACTCGAATTGCAGAGTCGCTCGCGTTGCCGCTTCACCCAGCATATATCTTGACTCTAATGCCTTTCGATCGCCGAAAACCTCAAGATGTGACTAAACGAATCAATGAGAGTCTGACTGCAGCAGGCCTAGATTGTGTGTTCTTGAAACACAACGGCCATTTGGTGGTCATTTCCCCTAGAAATGAAGCAGATCTCTCGGCAGACCAAATTGAGAACACCTCTAGACACTTGCTTGACATAGTGCATTCCGCAGGTTACCCGCCCAATCTCCCATTCGCATATCCTCTCTGCACAGCCGCGCTGAACCAATTAAGACAACACTATATTGAAGGGGTTATTGCCCTTAGCATGCTCAAGACCTCAAAGGACAAAGCCACGATGATACCTTACGATAACGCATCAGTATTGGGTCTGCTCCTATCCACACAAGATACAGACACTTTGGTGTCATACGCCAGATCTAGAATTGGAGCATTGGTCGAACTTGAAGAACAGGGGCAAGTCCTTATGGACACTGCACGAACGTATCACGAAACTAACTTTTCTATAAAGCAGACTGCAGACATTCTCTCAGTACATCCGAGTACAGTTAAGTATCGCATCGGCCGACTAAACGAAATTCTTGGCATAGACCCACGAAATCTCAAAGAGAAAATGGAGCTGTACTTCGCAATCAAAACTTGGGAAATACTCGGCGAGATTGAACCTGATTTCGAAAAATCATACCGGTGTTTCTGAGAATTAAGAAGATCAAAAGCAAAAACGGGCAGGTTGTCCAATCAACCGCCATCAAGCTGCTTAGACAACCCGCCGTTTCTTTGTCTAAAAGAAAGGTCTCACACCAAGCAATTAAAGACTATCTTGAAAGTCCCATCAGTCTGCGCCCTAAACTGCGGCCTGAAACCTATGAGAATCACTTGCCCGCAACCATAGTCGACAGATACCATCGCTGATTGACCAGCAATCTTACCTTCACCGACGAGCAGTCCACTCTGAAGTATGTTCCCATTCGGGAATTTACCAATTGTGCGGTAGTTTTCGGGGTTGAAGTCCTCCTTAATCTTGAAAACAGGACTATCCCAACACATCACTACCGCCTTGCTAGGCATTCCGTAGGCCAAAGGATTAGATATATCAAAGTCAACCCACATAGTATTGCCCTGGCAAAAATACTCCTCTGGGCTTAACCCACTTACAACGTTCTCGATTTTCAGCCCCAATGCCTTGATGGCTACTTCACAGGACTCGCCAAAAGCGACCAATCTTCCTCCTTCTTGGACAAAATCCTTCAAGAGGCTCACATCTTCACCTAGTCCGCTTCGATACTCGTCGGGGACCTTCATTGGCCAATACATCTTAAGAGGTGGTCCCTCTTTGGATTCCAGGTCCACGATGTACTTGTAATTGTCACACGGCAGAATCAGCAGATCCACTCTTTCACCCAAACCGTCTCTCACATCTCGATCTCTGATGGTTACAAAATCAAACCCGTACTTTTCCAGAAGAAACCTTGTCCAACCCTCGTCTGCATTGCCACCCCAATATCTTTGAAATACTCCTACCCTACGCTGCCTTATCTTGGTTTTTTCAATTTCAGGTTTCAAAGCGAACGCGTAACCATTGACGCCGGGCACCATAGCACGCTCTAGGGCATCATCGTTGTCACTGCGAACATAAAACGCGCCCGGAGGCAAAATATTGCTCGGACTATAGGCACGTTTGGGTTCACATGATGGCAAAAGTGTAGGCTGGCTCAGACGATATACCTCTACGCCCTTTGAGAGAAGGTTATTTACCACCTTGAAGGAGTCGTTGAGCCTAGGGTCGATTACGATTCCATCCCTTCCGCCGCCGATGAGCACACCAGGATAGTGCTTGATCTCTCGCACAATTTCAAAGTCTCCCTCAATGTGCGAATCGATCTGTTCAACATCTACGCCCATAAACTCTGCAAGAGTATCAGTAGCTGTGTCAAACACTGCAAATGAACCGTCAGGTAGTCTGGTCCACTTGTTATCAGGGAAGAAAGTGCGCCCTAAGAGGTTCTTAATCACTCCCATCTTAGGTTGCCTCAGAGACACCACGTAAGTCCCCATAGGATATGCTTTTCGCCCGATGGAGAATTCGCTGTTTGCCTCCTTAAGTTCAATTCCTTGGAGAAGCAACAGCTCTGCCAGTTTTTGAGCTGCTAGCGGATCATGCTGATCAGGGTTAATTACATATGCACGCGGCTCACCGGTCAGACCTTTATCGATTTGATTCCTACCCTTCTGGTAAGCGTTCCACAATACCTGCTGCCTGTGCTTAGCGCAGAAATCCAAGAGAGCCCAGGCGGAAATCTTCTGCTGCTCAACAACATCACGCAAATGCCACCATCCGCCCGGCCAAGGGCTAGGGAAGTTGACTTGCGCCTCATATTCTGGCATATCGTTTGCATGGTAACCTTGCAGTTGCTCAGGATTTACATAAAGTGGCGAAGCAAGTTTAGCACTCGCAGACTCTGTTAACATTCCTGCTATGTTGTGGTGGTTTGTGATCCAATGAAACCCATAGTGACCCCAACCTGAAAAACCACCGCCGGAAATAACACCCTGTTTACCCTCTTGTTCCAGAGCATACGCCATATACCCGCCAATCGCTTCATGTTCTCTCCAAACTAGCGGATCGGCATTAGGCCTTATTGGATTAGAATAAGGGGCGATATACAATCGGGGTCCATAGCTGCCCATGTGATGGTGGTCTTGATAGACCTGGGGATGCCACTTTCTAAACAGTATCTCCCCTACATACCGTGATTCCACCAGGTTCTGATAGAAAGCGTCTCTATTGTTGTCATGCCCTGCATATTTGTGAAATAGCCAGGGCATATTGCAACCTTCGAACTCCGTATCCAACCACTTGTTGTACCAATCAGTAACCATTATCTCGCCGTCAGGGTTGAAGCAGGGAATCATAATGAAAATCACCTGCTCTAGGATCCGCCGATTGTCCTCGTTGTCTGTGGCAATAAGTTCATACGCAAGTTCAGGAGCCATCTGCGTTCCGCCGATTTCGTTCGCATGAAGGCTCATGCTCTGGACTACTACAGCTTTACCTTCTGAGACCAGCCGTCTAGCTTCGTCTTGGTTCAATCCCCTTGGATCGCTAATACGGGCATTGATTTCCCTGTATCTTTCAAGTTCTCTGAGATTTGCTTTGGAACTTATATAAACTACCAAGAAAGGGTTCCCTTCGGTCGATTTGCCAACTTCTTCTACCTCGATGTTTTCCGATTCGCGATTCAACTGCTGAAAATACTGGACGATCCTGTCCCACCTTGCTATCTTCTTATCCGCGCCCATCTTGAAGCCGAAAAACTCCTCTGGAGATGTGACTCCTGAGATTCTATCCTTAGTCATTCTTCTCGCTACGAGTACCGGCTCTTCTCATATGTGAAATGGACCTCAACTAGAACCAATACTGCTAGCAACTCACCCCTTTCAGTTTTCTAGGGGACCTGAACACACAACTAACACCAGGTATCCCAAGACTCCTGTCGCCTTACTGCCCTATCTTGAGCCACTGAAACAGCAAGAACTGAGCCCGCCCTGTAAAAAGTGAGATACGTGACATTACCGTATTTCCAAAAGTAGCCCCAAAAGCGACCATTAGCACGTATTTGCCTAAATCCATAACCTTTTGGGCGCTCTTATTCCGCATGGTAAACAGGAAGTAAGTAGTTGCAGCTATGGTAAGCACGACAAATATGACGTTGTTAACTGACGTCAGTGGCATCATAGTCGCTACTACCTGCTGAATCAGCTGCGCCCTTATTGCGCCCATCATGACAACCGCCGCTGTAGTTCCGACAAGAAACCCCATGGATGCTCGACTCATCCAGGCGTATTTGTCTGTCCACCGGCTGAACAAAAGCATGCCGAGAAGGATAGGAATTAGCATGTAATACTTGTTTTCGTTCACCAAAGGGCCAACTGCTATTTCTTTTAGATTCTGAAATCCGGTGACCGCAAGATGCCCCAACGATGCTCCGATATACATATTCTCAGCAAAGTGAAACCAGGGGTTTTCTTTGTACATCCAGCTGAAAACGCCAAGTGTTAAAAAAGCTGCCAACCACACGCTAAGAGTAGCTGCCATGCTGAAAGTCACCTCTCCTTCTAATTCACGCTCGCGTTGCCGCGTTTCGTCATATAGTAACCAAGATTGCCTACAACAACGAAAAGAATTATCAGTGCGTGTCCTAAAGACTGGCTGTCCATAGCACCAGTAGCAAGGCCCGTCTTACCAGTCAGGGCCTCGTATTCTGCCCCACCGGCCATGCCGACTATGAACCCGCACATCTGCCCCGATTGATAGAAAGGAGCCATAGTTGATGCTCCGCTGGCGACAGTACCATTCCACAGAAGAAGTCCCGGCACCTGACTCATTGGTCTCAACCACCAATCTGGTGCATCTGCGATTTCAACAAACATCTTGAAGTCTTTGGCACTCGATATCTCGTTCCATAGAGGGTATCCTGTCAGAGACTCACCGTACAGATCCACCTTGTAAAGCCCTTTTATGTCGTGCACTATGGCCTCAAAAGCAGCCTCACGTCCTGCACTAAAAGGAAGACATAGGAAATCTACGCCGTACTCCAACCCATACTCGCTCTTAAGGACATCTGCAAATCGCCCTTCATACCTGAAGCCGCCGGGTACTACGTGTAGCATTACTATCCGCGCCCCTTTGTTTGCAAGGTGCCCTCCAACTGCTACTAGTTGCGGCCACAGTTCGGCTTCTTGAAGAGGAGAAAAATCCACCCCGAGAAACACCAGATCTCCCTCTTTGATGTTCTCTTCAATAGCTTGATAGGAGTTTTTGGTCTGGGTGGAGATTGGAAGTGGAAGTCCTATTGGTTTGAGTAACGGAAAAACGACCAGTATCACCATGATCACATAAAGTATTCTTACATCTATCTGATTGAGTTTTTCCCACATAACCTCACCTCCCCATTAAGTTCCGCCGCCGAGGTGACCGCGCTCCAAACCAGTGATGATTCGGAAGGCATTCCCGGCCAGAGACAAAGCTGTTCCAACTACTACGGCTCTCATTCCAGCCGTATTTGGTATATCCCAAATCCACGCTGCTACATCGGGGGTAAACGGCATGAATGATGCGAAGATGCCGACTCTCAACATCATTAGTATCGCCGAAACCATCAAAACGGCAGCATAAGCGTTCTTTACTCGAAATGCGCGATAGGCTGCGGAAGTAATGAAGAACATTGTGGTTGCATACATCGTCGACTCCAACGGTAGAAGAATGCTATCCCACAGCCATTGGTACGTCGAACCTTCCGTGGTGTCAACGACACCTACTATTATGAAAACCGCCAGCGTGCCGAGGGTTACATAACTGTAGAAAACATCCGGTTCGTGCCTAACGATTTTCTTCAAATGCAGCTTTATGATGTTTCCTATCCCCAAGATAAGTGCGAAAGCTGCCAAAACAACGTTCCAGCGGACTAGTTCGTTTGAAACTGTCTCTAGGCCAGGAATATCGACGTAGAAGTTGAGGACAATAGTCACTGCGGCCACAAATGTAACTACAACAGGAAGCTGGTTCTTCAAGAACTGCACGTTTGTCACCTCCTATAATTTCATCAGTCGGATCAAGGCGTCACTACCAAAAGTGACCATCAAAGAACCAATGATCATCAGAACGACCATCGTCCGAGTTATCCAGTCTTCTGCGTATGTTGAACCTACTCGAACAGGAGTAGGCTCTATCTGGGTAGCTGCCGCAAACATTTCAGCTCCTATGAATATGCTGTCACAACCTGCAGCAATGAACGGCAACTGATGAGTGTTGGCAGTACCTGCTACCTGAATTGCGTTATTCATCGCAGCGGCTTCAACTCCGAGCACAGACTCATAGAACAGGCTTCCGAACATGAAATTGGCTGCCACCTTTTCACGTGCGATAGTCCCAATCATGGCTGCATTATGAGAACCGCCAAGAAAGCGGATATCATCAGGATTGTACTGATTGGGCTTGCCCGCTTCTGAGTATGCTTTGCGGATGATCTCATCTGTCATAGGAACTAGCTCGGGTAGAGCTATACTCAAGATCATGCGACAATCGTACTGCGCGCAGAGTTTGGCGGCATACGACAGCAAAGAAAATGCCGCCATGTGCTGAGCGTCGAATGCCCCAGTCCCATACGACCAATGAACAGGACGCCCCATTTCAACAGCCCGTCCAATTCCCTCCTCAATCTTCTTGACTCCTTCCAACTCACGCACGTAGACCTCTCCAGTCCGTCGAAATCTGCTCGAAGCATAAACGAATATGGCGATATAGGCGATTAGCACCAGTAAATGGAACCCCGAGCCTGTCTTAAAACCCATCCCCGAACACCTCCAATTTGCGTACTTTGCACATACCTCTACTTCCTTATCACTTTTCGACAAACGGTGAACCACGGCAAATGCCAACTGCTGTGACCTTTGTGGATGTGCAGTCTATCACCTCCTAAGGACGAAAGAGCGAAAGATATAGGCAATGGGCAACCTGGACTTCTAGAAGGTACGTCAGGTGTGATGTATCTAACTGTGATTCTTGGTGTGGATGCTAGGAGCAACATAGTTTGCCATGACTGTTTCTGTGGATACAGCGGAATGGCTCGTTTGTTGTGTCTGCATATGTATTCTGGGTTTTGACTTCTTCCTCCTTCGTCCTTGGGGCTAGTAAACAACATCTCTCTTGCCCTCTAGGACATCAATGGCAGAAAGGGACCTGGAATTCTATGCAGCCTGTTCGGCTGAAAATCGAGGTGATTTCGATGCAGAAACCTGCGATAGATGGATCCGACAATACAAGTGTCCGGACTGTCAGTATGCAATCTACTTCCTTCAGGGGAAATACAGAGTATGCTGCATGTTTGATGGTTTCGTCACAAAAAGAAGCGCTTTCGCCTTCGGTAACCAGTGCTGCACCGTAACCAGTTGCCAGAAAACAAGTTGGATCTCGTTTTCCGCAGAATCTCATGTAATACCTTTTCAAATTGGACATGTGATTCTATAAGGGGTGAGCAATACCCGATCAGTTGGAAGTAGAACAAAGTCAAGTGTAGCACAGACACCGCCTCAGATCAGAAATTTGATGCGTCCAAGAAGGCATCTGCGCCCCCTTATAGTTGGACGTATTCCTTTCTAGAAACCTCTTTCTTGCTGCCTACTTCAATTTCTTTTCCCAGTTTCTCATAATTGAACTCTTTTACATCCTCAGAACTCGCCAGGTCATTGCTTTGCGATATGCGGTCTAGCATTCCATATTTCAGATATGCGATGTAGTAGGGATGCTTCTTTGTGTTTTGTTTCATGTCTTTATCGTCCATTGCCTGTTTATAGTATTCTGATGCTTCTTTTCTTGTCATGCTCATCATCAACATTTCCCCTTTTGTTAAGGGCCTTTCAGGCTGGAACGTGTTGTTCTTGTAGCCTATTATGTATCCCGCCTGATCTAGTTCTACCAATCGTGGAAGGTATTGAGCACCTGTATCAATATCTTCAAACGGTGATATCTTCAGCAAATCGCTTACAGTTACCACTTTGTATCCTTCGTTAGCCAATAACCCTAAGTGCTTGGGCAACGCATGGGCTACCGGCGTCATCAAAGACATATTGTAACCGTCTTTATGGAATATGATCTGCCCGTTCAATGAGTCTTTTGATTGTTGCAACGCCCTTTCCAAGGGCTTTACCATCTTATCTACATCTTTGCTATACTCCCCCTCTGTAGGAAGCCAACCTCCCCCATCAAAACTTGCTGCAAGATACTGGTACCGTAACATTGCATACACATCGTATGAATCAAAACCGCCTGGTATTTTATCTATGTAATGTGGAGGTCGCGATAACTGCATGGTGTAGTTAAAGTTGTCTCTTACGTATTCATGTAGACTGCTTAGGTCGCTGTACACTTCGTGCACAGACTTAAAGTAATTCCTTTTGTCATAGACTAATCTATTGGGTCCGAAAAGTATGTGGCGGCAACCATGGTTAGATAGCTCATGACCGTTTTCCAAAAGGGACTCCACTAATTCTCTTTGATTGAATGCCCCTGCTTCGTTGTCTTCACCGAATTTGGGGTAGTGGTCGTACTTTTGTCCTCCCCAGGTTGTAGAGTGGACTTTCCCAACCCTATCAGGGTAATTGTTCTTGGTTGTCCCTATTATGTTGAAAGTCCCTTTGGCATCATATTCTCCTAATATTTCTATTAACAGCGCTGTCAGGCTATGGTTACATTTGTAGTTATCATTTACGGGATTCGGCGGCAAGTTCATTGGCCCATCGTCAAATGTCATTGCCACATATCTTCCATCTTTTATTGGAGCTACCTTTTCAATTCTCCTTACCGGCGAAAGATACTTACCTGCCGCATCCTTCTTCTTTTGCTTTATCCCTTTGTTTATCTTCCTTGCATATTCGTATAGTTTCAAACTCATTTCCTCCCATTGCCATGATCATATCTATGAATATTCCTAGTATTAGCTTGATTATCTGTTTTGCATAATGCTCTAGACCATCTGTCTTGTTTTGAGTCAGTTTGTTCCAAGCGATCACCTTATATGGTGTCTTCTTGAAATATATGGTCTTGTCTCCCAAGAATAGCTGATTCGAATCGATTTCTTCTTTGGGCGAGTTTGGAATGTCAAATCCCATATATGTACTTTCTAACTCTCTGATCGTATGGGCATCGCACCCTGATATAACTGAGGTGTTGCAGTTTCTAAGGATTTTGCGGTTTAGTTCTTTGGACTTTTTCACTGCGAAGCTCGATTCTACGCGTGAGTTTATGAGTTCTATACCATCTAGTTGTTCGATGAACTCCAGTTCTGCAGTTGCTTTTGATTGGATTGGATGCGCTAGAAATAACAGTCCGTTTTGTTTGCGTACTTCTTTTACCAGATCATAGAAGTCGTATTGGTTTCCTTCTCTCTTGCAATTTTCTTCTACTTCGTTATCTATGTTGAAACAAAGTATATGGCCCTTTTCCGTATTGAACTCTGCTCCTATGATTATTTCTATCCTGTCTTGAGCTATTTCTAATGCCTCGTAGGCCCCTTTTGTTGTGTTATGGTCAGTGATCGCTATTGCATCGTATCCCAACTGTATTGCCCTATCTACAATGTCTTGTACTTTTGTATTAGAATCATGGGAATGATATGTATGTATGTGTGAGCATATCCTCATTTTCGTCTCCATTATCCAAATAGTGTCCTTTGATATCTAAAGAACGGCCCAACATTTGACATGGTGAATATGCCTTCTTTGCTTCTTAGTATCTTAGGGATGCTTCCTATTGCGGTTTTCGCATTACCCTCTTTTATGTTCATTATCACTGATATCCAACATTGGGGGAAATAGGACATGTACTTGTCAATTTCATATTGGCACTGGGGTTCCGTTATCTTTGTTTGTGTGTTATCCAATACACGTATGAGATTTGCGAACAAATCGGATTGGGCGACAAATACAAGGGGCAAGCTGCCCCAAAACCTAGGGTTTATCTCTATTAGGGTATCTCCTTTGAACTCTACCATTGCCAAGCCTTGCCAATTAAGCTCTTTCAGCAATTTACTTGCATCTTGCACCAATTTCTCATCATATATGCTTCTACACAGCGCTGACGGTCCTCCCGTTACTGGATATTCCAATATCCTTTCGTGGGCTATGTAGTCTATTAGATCGGAATCATAATCGAATAACATTGATACCCCACGGCCGTTTCCTTCTATGTATTCTTGCATGATGGTGTTTTCTTTGTAATCTCTGAAGATTTCCATTGCCTCATGATATTCCGCTTCGTTTCTTACAATTTTGTATCTGTCTATAGGTTTGAGGGGTATGCCTTCTGAAATGTTTAGTTTAATGATCATTGGGTATTCTGGCGTCTCTAGTTCTCGTGGTGTCTTTATCCCTAGTTGTGATGCCAATTTCATGAGCTTTCTTTTATCGTTTGCAATTTCTATGGATTCTAAAGTAGGAACTATGTACTTCATGTTCGGCTTTATTCTGTTTACCGCTTCTATCATCTCGGGATTTCCCAAGATCAAATAGTCTTCCGGCGAGTATTTCTTTAGTACCGTTTTTAGGTCTTCCTCTACCCGGTTACTTGATACATATTGGATTTCACCTATGTATTTCTTGCTTAACGGTTTGCTGTCATCAAAGCACACCCCGTCTATGGCATAGCCCTTGTTGTGATAGTAGTTCACTATTGGTATGGTCATTCGCTTATCCAGACTGTCCAATAGTATCCTCTTCATCTCAGACCTCCGCCCTTTTTCTCAGCTTAACAGACGACCAGAAATTGCCCTATGCGTATTTCAGCAAAACCTTTCTTGTAAACACGCTTCTGTTCAAATACCCCCTTGAGATGCCCCATCATCTATGGATTTAGTATAACATCGCCACTAAGTAAGGACACTGCAAAAACCTACGGAACTTCTTCTTCACGAAGAAGCAATGCTAACGGACGTATTACTGTAGCCAATACCGGTCTACACTAGAGATGAGAAAAGCGCAAGCCGTCAGAAATGGACCACATCCGCGACGTACCCTCTGGAAAGGTTGGGGAATGGGCTGTCTCTTATGTGTAGGGTCGCCCTAACCAGCGTATTGGGGTGTGTTTTGATATCCTTGGGACTTATAGTGCGAAGTCGCACCCTGAAACAGACTAGCAGGGATCGTTCCATCCATCCGCGAGATCTGCGGATCGGCAGGCGCTCCACGAGCTGTAAACACATTCGCTCATGGATGACCACCTCCATGTCCGCATGTGCACTTAGCTACCTTTACTTTCGTGAAGGCTCCGGGCTAACCACTCTCCGCCTCGATAGCCTTAGGTTCTTCTCCAAGCTGAGTTTTCCAGGTTCCACGGCGGTATCGCCATGCGACCACTAGCAGGCGTGCATACTGGTCGATATCAATGGCCCACCATATTCCGGTTAGACCAATACGCCTGCTCAAAATGTATGCAAAAGGAATTCTACAACCCCATATGCCTAAGGCCGCGGCAATCATGGGAGTCACAGTGTCTCCGGCACCCCTAAGAGACCCGCCTAATGTCCCTGCAATCTGTTGAGGGATTTGGGATAATCCCATGATAAGCAGGTATTGAGCCCCCAATTCTATAACCGCTTTATCATTGGTCAGCAGGCCCATGAGGAGTCTGGGACAAAACACCAGAACTGCAGTGGTGCAAGCAGTAAGGGCGACGCTCCACCTGAGCAATTGTTTGACGTACCGCTCGGCTAAGCGCGAGTCACCTGCGCCCAAAGATCGGCCGACAAGTGTAGTTGCAGCTATGCCAAATCCCGCAGCTGGCATATATGAAATCCCCTCTGCTTGAAGCCCTAGCTGATAAGCCGCACCAGCCACAGTCCCAAAGTCATTGACCAATCGAAAAAGAAGAATGCTCGCCAACTGCCAGAAGAACATCTCGGCCGACGCCGGAACACCAATACCAAGCATTTTGCGGATAAGTGGCGCATCGACAGAGATACCTTTGAGTCTAAACTCCACCCCGGACCTTGAACTAAGTAGAAACCATGCTGCAAGCACAGCCCCAGTGGCCTGGGCTAGTATGGTAGATACAGCAGGTCCTTTGAAACCTAGAGCAGGGAATCCTAGATGCCCAAAGATGAGGAGCGAGTTGGCTGCTACGTTCACAAGGTTTATGACCAAAGCGGCTTGCATAGGTGTGCGAGTGTCTCCCATCCCCCGCATAATCGCACTCATAACCATAAAAAGGGCTTGAAAAGGTATGCTGAAAACCAAGATCCTCAAGTATCTGACGCCCATATCCAATGATTCAGGCGTAGCGCCAAGTAGCACCATGAAGTCAGGAGCGAATATGAAAACTACTGCCGCAACTAATCCCATAAGGGCCGCTGCCGTCACGAGCCCTTGCCACGCTATTTTGCGGACATGGTCGTGATCTCCGGCTCCAAAAGCGCGGGCAGTCAGCACTGTGGCACCTGTACCTATGGCGCTAAATATTATCCAAACAAACATACCTATCCTGCCAGCCAGGCCTACTGCTAATATGGCTGCTGCACCCAGGCGCCCGACCATGGCAGTATTTACGAATCCGATCAGAAACTGAAGCACGTTCTCGGTTGTTACAGGCCAGACCATAGAAAAGATGGTCTGCTTGATCTCTCCCTGAGATGGTTCAAGAACTTCTTCAGCACCTACATCTGGAACTGAAGGCATAGTCACAATACCTCCTTTGCGGGAAGGGCAGATAACTCAAAACGAATATGCGCCCTTCTTGGGCGGTGCCAAAGAGACAGTGGCGAATGCCGTATGTACAAACCTGCTGCAGTCCAACTCGGCCTTGTCTCCTATTATCTGATTGACTTCGTCATCCGTTTCATTATTCCTCTTTGCTAAGTATACAAATTACACCTTTGCCGCTTACGGGCAGGTTTTCGCTTTTGCAGCATCAACTGTTCAAAGGAGAGGCTCGGGAGAGGCTCAGAGACCCAGCCGCCAGGAACCGCTTTTGCCGTTCATTCAGGGTCCAAAAAGGTGCTTTGGCGGCAATAAGTCGAGCTTTGAATTGGGTGTGCAACTCGATTGTAATGTAAGACATTCGAGACGCATCAAAGTGCCTTTATCATAATCAAACAAGGATTACACCTGTCCCACAGAGTCGGAAAAACCTCTAATTTCGAAAAACCGAGTTTCTTGTAGAAAGCCACTGTTTGGTCGTACTCTGCATAGTGCCCTTCATCTACGGTTTTCACCTGTAGATATTTGTATCTCTCTTTGGCGTATTCTTCCAAAGCGAGATAGAGCTGCGTTCCAATTCCCCTCCTGTGGTAAGCCTTCTTTATCCCCATGCAATGTAGTTCTCCCGTCTCTGGACTTGTTTGTTTCAAGGTTATAAACCCAATGACTTCCTGACTTTTTCTGGCGACCCATAGCGGTAGCTGCCGCGAGTCATTGATGTAAGCCTGTGTGCTTTCGGGCAGCCCAAACCAATCTGGTAAGTCCAGTAACACCTCTGTAACAATCTCGGCTTTTTCCTCAGGGCTTTCGACTCGTTCAATGGTAAAAGGCTCTTTCACTGTCATTCCTCCGTCTCGGAAAAATGTATCTATTGGTTATCTGACTGCTCGAAGCCTCCGATAGGACGACCTCGGTAGGTCGAGGCTCGGACGTCTCCCGGTCCTTCTTACAGTATCCACAATGTTGTGGCCGGAGGAAGACTGCAGCCACAGTTCTAAGATCGGCTATATATGAATGGTCGCGTGAAGCAAAAAGTGCCGTCCCCCCTGCTTCATTTTGTTGCGGCGACGAACTGTCTCATCCTCCAATCAGGGGCCGTAAGTGCAGTACCTACGACGACGGCATACGCACCTAGTTTTAAGGCTGCCGCAACGTCTTCGGGCGTGTTGAAGCGGCCCTCTGCAATTACGGGGATGCTTAGATGCTCCACTAGCCGTTGAACCATTTCCATATCTGGACCTTTGTCCAAAGTATGCTGTGAATATTCTGTATATCCAGAAAGTGTTGTGGCCACGATATCTGCTCCTAGTCCGGCTGCTTCCATGCCTTCTTCAAAAGTAGAGCAATCGGCCATGACTGGCAAATGGAGTTCATTGTGGATCCGGTCAATTAGACCTTCGAGGGTCTCTCCATTTGGCCTCTCTCGGGGCGTTCCGTCGATAGCGATTATGTCTGCACCAGCAGATGAAACTATTTTTGCATCAGCGAAAGTCGGTGTGATATATACTTGGCAGTTGGGGTAGTCCCTGCTTTTCAAAATCCCTATTATGGGCAAGCTCACTGCCTCACGGATGGCCTTAATATCATCGTAACCGTTCGCCCTTATTCCTACAGCTCCGCTCATTTCAGCGGCTTTGGCCATGGCCACCATGATGTGTGTATGGCGAAACGGGCTATTCTTTTTGGCTTGGCAAGACACAATTAATCCGCCTTTCAAAGAAGCCAGCACCTCATGGGTACGTGATGGCTCGGCTCGTCTAAGTTCTTCATTTTCATCTGATACACCCACTAGAATCTCCTCCTAAGTATCCCAATCGACTGTAACATGTTTTTAGACCCGGACCACGCACGTGGTCGCAATTCCTCTCATGGATCACTCGTCTATACATCTCAGCACTAATATCAGCTGATTTCTTTTTCAATCTTAGCGCGGGTCTTTTCTATGTTAGAAAGCACCTCATCGTCCACCATCACCTGGGCACCCTCCAAGGCAATAATCAGGGCGCCTATACATGGTGGGTATGCTGGAAAAGTCACCTTGGCATCAGGAAGGGCGGCTAGAACCTCTTCCCTAAACGGTTCCCATATGGGTTTTCCTGCCTTCCACACACCACCTGCAGTAGAAACCACAGGCGGACATCGGGAAAAGTCCACCTTCTGGGCCGCTGCTACAGCCGAAAGAGCCAGTTCATGGGCGGCACACTCCATTATCCTTAGGCAAACAGGATCCCCTGCATTAGCCCCGTCTCCTACCAGTTTGGAAAGTTTAGCCAGTTTCGCCCTGTCCATCTCTTCAGAATATACCTTGGAGCGAACTCCGCGGAGATCCGCCACATTAAAGTAGTCAATCAACCATTGGGTCAGCACGGTTTCAGGCCCACGGCCATCGAATCCTTTGCAGGCGGCAGAAAGTCCCATGAGAGCTATGTGATAGGCACTGCCTTCGTCGCCCATATAGTAGCCCCAACCGCTTACGCGAGCGCGATTGCCTTTTTCGTCGATGGCAAGGGAAACAGAGCCTGTTCCTGCAATCACCACTACACCCGGCTGCCCTCCTGTAGCCCCTGCCCATGCCGTTATAGTGTCATGCTCCAGCTGGAAGTGTTCTTTTGCCACATAGTCTTGCAAAACTTCCCACGCCAACCTCTTGGCTTGATCTGAGGCATTGGTCATGCCCAAGACCACGTGATCGAACTTGACTGCATTTAAGCCTGCATCTGACATGGCGTTACTTAAGGAGTGGGACAAGGAGTTTTTGAAGCGTTCTTGGGCGCCCGGTTCGTGCAAGTGATTGGCAGGGCCGCCTAGGCCTACGCCAATTATGCGGCCCTCAGTTGTGGCAATGACGCTCAGAGTTGTGCTCTGTCCTCCGTCAACAGCCAGGACGTATCCCATAAGACCGCCTCCATTTGATGTAAAGAGAAACCAAATCTCGAAACGCTTGCAAACCGGCTCCATCTCTTGTGTTAGAAAGCACACCTGATCTTTAACTATAGTCATCTTCTGGTTGCCGCGCAACCGAGGTAGACTGTACCTAGATACTCCGGCCTTCTGGGTTTGCAACTGCTATATGTACTTGGTAGAGCTACCTCAGGTTTCTCTTACCTGTAATGTGCTTCACGTTGAGTCTGAGTATTAGGGTGTCTTGGACCATGTCGTCTGTTATTTCGGCGTCATCGCCATAGTGGCTCATAATGGCACGGTGGGCCTCGACTTTCTCGGATTCTTCGTGTACTACTTCCATGTCGCCAGATCCAACTATGCTCTCATATTCTGTCGTGAGGCTGCCTTTTTGGTATGGTCTGGACATATCCATTTCGAACCCAACATGATTGTTCTTGGACAAAAGGTCATGCTTCTTGCCTTCTTTTGCACCATGAAAGTATATGGTCATGGCATTATCATCCTCTAACTTGTATCCAAAATTAAGAGGTATTACGTAGGGATACTCTTTGTCAAACATTGCTATCCTGCATATATCGCAGCGTCTCACCGCGTCTACTATCTCATCGTAATTCGTTATCTCCCTGTCGGATCTTCTCATTTGGCACATACCTCCTGTAGGAATTGCACGCTACCTGGTATTACATATTGACGAACCCAATGGCACCGTGCTTTGTTCTCGGCGCTTTCGCCACACTTGCAGAGCAGACTTTATTGCCACTTGCGAGCAGCGACGCGGTAAGAGTTCGTCATTGGTGGGACTGTATTCCTTCCTACTGTCTTTGGAGACAATGGATGATAAGTACTGGGTAATACCTGGTTAACATGCTCAATGGAGCCAATGATAATCACAATAACCATCGTTGTGCGTGGACGAGACCGTTTGTGCCACCTGCTTTTCTCAGTCTTTGAGCCCCCTATGAATCGAGGTCACGCGATACTGTCGCATGGGATATCTCGTTAGACCGAGGAGCCGGATTCATGGTTCTTCTTTCGCCTGATGATCCATATAGTCGATCTATTACAGCCTCACTTCATGGCGCCTACCTCGTTTCGTATGCCACATACTCCAACATATTCTGTGCGTTCTGATTAGACTCGTCGGAGAAGCAAAAAGTCCCGTCCCCCTTGCTTCGCCTACGACTTACTCAAAAGTTATTGTGATGGGTTCCGAATCAAGAATCGTGTTCCACGAGTTGGCATCAAAAATATGGAAAAGGAGCTCGACCTCATTGATGTCTTTAATGCTATTCTTCTCTAGGTCGCTTTTCATGAAGGTAATGTCATCGAACGCTTTCTTGCCCGCCAAAACGTCACAAGAAAAAATCGTCCCGACCATGAAACCGTTGACGGAAACATCTCTAACCTGTATCGTGACGTTATTGTCAGTGTTGTTTTCTATATAAAGAAGGAGTTCGGTTCCCAATATACTGCTTGTCTTATCGAGTCCCTGAGCAACAATTCTAAACCCTTTTGTATCTAGCAGAACTACGCCACTATCATCATATTCTTGAACAAATGACGGATCAGCGTCAGTGGTTATGATGATGGGGTCAGAATCCACAATGGTATCCCACGACTCGGCATTGAAAAAGTGCAATTGAAACTGTATCTCTTTGATTACTTCAATACCTGCACGTTTTAGGTCAGAGGCGGAAAACGTGATTGCGTCATTAGCCTTTTTCCCGGCGGTAACGTCACACGAAAACAAGGTGTCAACCATTACTCCATTGACAGCAGAATTCCGAGCTTGCACTGTGATGTTCTTTGAAGAGTTGTTCTCTATCAGA
>Ga0255341_1002874_pt1 | contig 20476 bp, 19 predicted proteins | sample wastewater_treat_8_FD_192418 | JGI IMG/M metagenome (GOLD analysis project Ga0255341, IMG submission 192418) | Wastewater microbial communities from Lulu Island WWTP, Vancouver, Canada - plant12 | ecosystem: Engineered > WWTP > Wastewater > Unclassified | place: Canada: Vancouver, British...
GACAGTTTGTCCGCGGTCTCCATAGGCCATCCTCCTTGGGTTATGGGGTACCAAGGTACTTTGGCACACTTGGAGCCAGGAGTCCAGCACTATTACGTGCGATAGCCCTGCCCAGTTTCCAGTTTCCAGTTTCCAGCTCCCCCTTTGACTGCTACACTATAGCAGGTTATTGGCTTTTTTAATATTCCCGTGATGCGGGCCGCCCGAGCGCGGAAGATCCCGCTTGCGGGTGACGGAGACAGTGTCAGCCGGTATGTCCGGGCGAACCCCACGCAACCGCGAAGAGCAGACAACTCTCGACCGCTGCGGCGACGACAGCGTGGGGTTGGTCTGCGATGACCAACCGCTTCTGCAGATCGTGCTCTATCAGCCTGAAATTCCTCAGAATACCGGCAACATTGCAAGAACCTGCGCGGCCACCCACACCCCGCTGCACCTGGTCGAACCCCTCGGCTTTCGTCTCTCGGATCGCTACCTGAAGCGGGCCGGCCTCGATTACTGGCCTCGTGTCACCATGAAAGTGCATGCCCGGTTCGAAGACCTGCACCAAGCCCTGGGACCGGTTCGCATGATTTATGTGTCGGCCCATGCTTCACGTCCCTATTACGACTTTCAGTTCCTGCCCGGCGACTGCCTGGTGTTTGGTTCTGAAACCAGCGGACTGCCCCGGGCGATGATCGAAGCCGAGCCCGACCGAATTCTAAAAATCCCCATTGACAGATCGCGGGTGCGCAGTCTAAACTTGGCCACGAGCGTCGGGGTTGTTCTGTTTGAAGCCTTGCGCCAGCTCAGTATCACGCATCAAGCACCGGTTTTCTCAGATTCGTTCACACTTGGAGGCCCTTCTCGAAGGGAAGCATGTCCTCCAAGGCGGTAACCGCGTCAAGACCAGCAACCTGTAACTTGCATTGTCGAACCTGCAGATCAAGATCCCATGTGAATTGGCGTCCACTCTCACGAGACTGCGGAACATCCCATGCAAACTCTCAGTAGTGAATTGATCCTGTCCAGGCTCCACGAACTGTGCCCCGAAATCAAACAACTCGATATCCGTCCCGTCGTCCTCCACAAGGGGAGTCGGTATTGAGTGGTCCTCTACGAGAGCCGGGACGGCTCACAGAATAGGCCTCCCCTCAGTTCATTCCGAATCTGTCATAAAGACATCGACAAAGAGTTGTCCTCGGCGGCACCGGTCTGGGAGCTTGATTTACGTCACGCGGTCCAAGAGGCCAAGAAGAACCTGAGTTTCAACCTCAAGCTGAAACCGGCAGCGCGTAGATCTTCCTTGCAGAGAAGAGGAGACTCCCCACGTGGCCGAGATCGAGTGGAAAGGCGCCGTTTGGAAAGCCGCCTATGGTGACCTGTCGGTCAAGGATTTGCTGACGATCCTCAAAGGCTTCGGCCCCATGGAGGTCCTTGAATTCAAGAGAGGGGGAACCTGCCGGGGGCAGATCAGTCTGTGTCAATTTGAGGAAGGCTCAAAAGAGATCACCATTCACGACCTGGAAGTTCTTGGCGGGAAGCGTCAGGGGCAGGGGTGCGACACCCTCCAGTGGCTGAAACAGGCCTTCAAGGGCAGCTTGTTCGTTGAATACCCCGAGCTTTCGGCGGAAGAGGAGGCTCGACGGGGGAGCTTGCCTTTCTGGGTCAGAATGTTTCGAGAAGGCCTGATCGACGGTCTGGAGTGCGGGATGTTCTGCCTTTATCCGGAAATGGGTGAGTTCGAGCTGCATCGCTGTGAAGGGCAGATCAGGGAGATTCTCGATTCTGCCGGGGAAGTGGCCGGCGCCAATGCAAGCCCGCGATAAAATCCTGTCTCTCGAAGAGCTCGCGCGGGTCCGCCGCCAAGCCCGCGAACGTCGCCAGCGGCTGGTGTTCACCAATGGTTGTTTCGATCTCCTGCACATCGGTCATGTAAGATACCTGGAAGCTGCCCGCCGGTTAGGGGATCTCCTGGCGGTTGCCGTCAACAGCGACCGTTCGGTCAATCTTATCAAAGGCCCGCTCCGGCCCATCGTTGCCGAAAGCGAACGGTGTGAAGTGGTGGCCGCCCTCCACTGCGTCGACTACGTATGCCTCTTCGATACTCCCGACCCGCTCCCGCTGATCAACCTGCTGATGCCCGACATCCTCGTCAAGGGTGCCGACTGGGCGCTCACCGAGACGGTAGGGGCCGAGGAAGTCATGCGGGCGGGGGGTGAGGTTGTCCATATCCCTCTCACCGATGGCGCCTCGACGACCGGGATCATCGAAAGAATCCTTGACAGGTTCCGCGAAAAGGGCGAAACGAGGTAGGCCTGAGGTTAGGGCTTGAATCCATCATTTGGGAGAAGAAGGTTTGGGAGCAAAAAAGATCAAGATTTCCAAGAAGGAAGTGCAGAAGGCTCTGAAGGCAGAAGAGCTGGCCAAGGTGCCGGTACTATCCAAAGAGTGGATCGAAGAGCGCTCGACCAGGATTCTGACCGGCCTGGGGATCCTGGTGCTGCTGGTCGGGGCTTTTTGGGGGTTCAACGCTTACCGTGTTTCCCAGGACCAGCAGGCCCGCCTGGAATATGCCAATGCTCTGCAGACCTGGCCGGGAGAACAGACTGCGGACCCGCAGGCCTGGCAGCAGGTGATCAGCGCGCTGGAAAAACACCTCACCGACCATGCCGGGAGGGCTCCCGCGGCCAACGCCGAACTTGACCTGGCGCGCGCTTATTTCCAAACGGGGCAGTATGAGAAGGCACTGAAAGCCACCAGGAACGTCTTCGACCAACGCACCCGCGACCCGAACCTCAGATTTTTGGCCCAATACCAGCTCGCATTCATCTACGAGGCACTCCAGCAAACCGACGAAGCCCTGGCCCAGTGGCAGGCCCTTTCTGCCAACGAAGCCTCAGGGCTCAGCCGGGAAGCCTTGTGGAATATGGCGCGGTTATATGCCGGCAAGGGCGATTCCGCCAAAGCCGAGGAATACGGTGAGCTGGCTCTGAAAGCTGCCGGGGCGTATCCTGACCCCGCCATCATTCGAACCGAACTGGCATCGCTCAAAGTCAAGAGCAGCCAGGCGACCGGCGGGCCGGCGGGCAGCGGTCAGTAAGTTCCAACGGTCATTGCCGGGTGACGACCGCGGGGCGGTGCCGGTTCTTTTCTATTGACAGCGCCCGGGAAAGCCGATATCCACTTATCTCGAATCAAGATCAATTCATGTTCATGAGGGTCACATGACTTTTCGGTTCCATTACTTTTGCTTTTTTGGTTTTTGGGGCGGCTTTTATTTCAGCAAGCCTGCCTGTGGGGCGAAGTAGGCGAACCGGATCGGACACCGACTGAAACCATGGGTAGGCAAAGCGCGGAACCCATGGTTTTTGCTTTTTGTGAGACCGTGGATTCCAGGAGTCCACGGTTTTTTTTATGAATAATCCACGAAGTCACACGAAGAAACACGAAGAAGCTATCGGAAACTGGCCCCGCCACTGCGGCGAGAGAAGTGGGGAGCAATGCACTTGACGGAGAGGACTGGTGAGTTCACACCGACCTGCGCTGCAGGGCGGAGACCACCATGGTTTCAAGACTTCGTGTCTCTTCGTGTGACTTCGTGGATCATTGAAAGGAGGCTCAAACGGCATGATCTATAACATCGAGTTCGAAACCCTGCCCCGCGAAGCGCTCGAAGCGATTCAACTGCGCCGTCTACAGGTAACCGCCCAGCGGGTCTATGCGACGGTGCCATTCTATCGAAAGAAATTCGACGAAGCGGGAATCCGCCCCGGCGACCTCAAGAGTCTGAAAGATTTGCAGCGGCTGCCCTTCACCACCAAACAGGATCTGCGCGACAATTATCCCTACGGCATGTTTGCCGTTCCCATGGACAATGTGGTGCGCATTCATGCCTCTTCCGGGACCACCGGCAAACCCACGGTGGTGGGGTACACGGCGCGGGACATCGACCTCTGGGCAGAACTCATGGCGCGCGCGCTGGTGGCAGGAGGGGCCTCACGCGGCGACATCGTGCACAACGCCTACGGGTACGGGCTGTTCACCGGCGGCCTGGGGATCCACTACGGGGCGGAACGGCTCGGCGCGTCGGTCATCCCCATATCGGGCGGCAACACCAAGCGGCAGGTGCTGATCATGAAAGACTTCGGTCCCACCATCCTCACCTGCACTCCGTCCTACGCCCTTCATTTGGCGGAAGCCGCGGCGGAGTTGGGCGTGGGATTCGGCGATCTGAAGTTCAAGTCCGGTATCTTCGGGGCGGAACCCTGGTCACAGAACATGCGCGACGAAATCGAGCGCAAGCTCCACCTCAAGGCCCTCGACATTTATGGGTTGAGCGAGGTGATCGGCCCGGGAGTCTCCATCGAGTGTCTCGAGGGGCGCAACGGTCTCCATATCTTCGAGGACCATTTCATCCCGGAAGTGGTGAACCCTGAGACGGGTGAAGTCTTGCCCCATGGCGAAATGGGAGAACTGGTGTTCACTTCCATTACCAAGGAAGCTTTCCCCATCATCCGCTATCGTACCCGTGACGTGACCTCGCTCAGCCTCGAGCCCTGCATCTGCGGACGCACCCATGTGCGGATGAACCGGGTAACGGGCAGAACCGACGATATGCTCATCATCCGGGGAGTCAACGTCTTCCCGTCGCAGATCGAGAGTGTCCTGATGGAGATGCGCTGGGTGGAACCCCATTACCAGTTGGTGGTGGACCGCCAGGACAATCTGGATATTCTGACGGTGAAGGTGGAAGTCGGGGAGCAGACCTTCTCCGATGAGGTCCGGAAGCTCCAGGACCTCGAAAGGAAGGTCGCCAAAAACATCAAGGAGTATCTGGGGGTTTCCGCCATTGTGAAGCTGGTGGAACCCAAGAGCATCCCGCGCAGCGAAGGCAAGGCGCAGCGTGTGATCGACAATCGCAAGATTTAAGGGGGGAATGAGCCATGCGGGTAGAACAGATTTCAGTCTTTTTGGAGAACAAGGCAGGCCGTCTGTCGGAGGTCACCGGCATTCTGAGCGAGGCAGGAATCAACATTCGGGCCCTGTCCCTGGCCGACACCTCCGATTTCGGCATCCTGCGGTTGATTGTGAACGACAACAGCAAGGCGCTGGCGGCCTTGAAGGACCGCGGCTTCACCGTGGGCAAGACCGATGTCGTGGCCGTGGAGGTGGACGATCGGCCGGGAGGGTTACATCGCATCCTGCTGACCCTCTTCAAGGCCAACGTCAATGTCGAATACATGTATGCCTTCGTGCAGCAGAGCGGCAACAACGCGGTGATCATCTTCCGCTTCGACAACCTGGACGAAGCGGTGAAGGTGCTCCAGGAAAATGGAGTGAAGGTGATCGAGGGCGAACGACTTTACGCCATGTAGCATGGCACCGAGGAGAACGGGATGAAGTCTTCTGGAACGACTATGACGAGATGTGTGGCTGCATTGGCCCTGGTCCTGGCAATTGCGGGTGGGCCGTCGCCGGGCTGGGCCAAGGAACCCTACAAGATCGGCGGCATATTTGCCATTACCGGTCCCAGCTCGTTCCTGGGGGACCCGGAAAAGAAGAGCATGGAGATGATCATCGATGAACTCAACGCCAAGGGCGGCATCGACGGCCATCCTCTCCAGGCGGTGATCTACGATACCGAAGGAGATCCCACCAAAACCGTGCTCGCGACCAACAAGCTCATCAGCAATGACAAGGTGCTGGCCATCGTCGGCCCCAGCCTGACCCCGACGACCCTGGCCATTGTTCCCCTCGTAGAAAAAGAAAAGATCCCGCTGATCAGCTGCGCGGCCGGTATCAAGATCACGGACCCGATCAAACCCTGGGTCTTCAAGACCGCTCAGAGCGACCTTCTGGCGGTGGCTGCCATCTACCAGCACATGCAGAAACAGAACATCAAGAAGGTCGGCACCATCACGGTCGAGACCGCTTTTGGGGAAAGCGGCAAGGAACAGCTCGAGGCTCAGGCGGCCAAGTTCGGCATCGAACTGGTGCAGAAGGAAACCTTCGGCGCCAAGGACACGGACATGACCGCCCAGCTGACGAAAATCCGGTCGGCCCAACCTCAGGCTATCATCTGCTGGGGAACCAATCCCGGCCCGGCGGTAATCGCCAAGAACGTGCAGCAGATGAATATCAAAATCCCCCTCTATCAGAGCCACGGCGTAGCGTCCCCTAAATTCGTGGAGCTGGCCGGGGATGCCGCCGAAGGGATTCTGCTGCCCACCGGCAAGATCCTGGTCGCTCAGCAGCTGCCGGACAAGGACCCTCAGAAAGCGGTGCTCCTGAACTACATCGAACAGTTCGAAAAGCGTTTTCAGATGCCCGTCTCCGGTTTTGGCGGCTATGCTTATGACGCCATCCGGATGCTGGCCGCAGCCCTGCCCGGCACGGACGGCAACAAGGAAAAACTTCGCGACCATCTGGAACAGCTCAAGGGGCTGGTGGGCATTTCCGGCGTCTTCAATTTCTCGCCCACCGATCACAACGGCCTGGGACCGGACGCCTTTGTGATGGTGAAAATCGAGAAAGGGGCCTGGAAGCTGCTTGAATAGCAGGCAGCGGTTGGCGTCTGGTGCTTAGCTCTTGGCTCTTGAGTGTTTGGGCTGGGGGGCCGGGCCTTGGTGGATGCGGGTTGGCTGATGCAGGAATTTCTTCAATACCTTTTTTCGGGCCTCACGAGCGGTGCCATATACGCGGTCATCGCTCTGGGCTTCACCATGCTCTACAACGCAACCGCACTGATCAATTTTGCTCAGGGCGAGTTCGTGATGTTGGGAGCGCTCAGCCTGATCGCCCTCTGGAAAGGCTGCGGCCTGCCCCTCACGGCTGCCTTTTCGCTCTCGGTCATCGGTGTTTCGGTGGTGGGCCTGCTGCTGGAGCGGTTGGCCATTCGTACGGTTCGCAAGCCCCATCCCATCGTGCTGGTGATCATCACCATCGGGGCTTCGATCTTTCTGCGGGGAGTGGCCATGCTGGCCTGGGGAAAGGATGCTCACAGCGCTCCCGCCTTTTCCTCCCACCCGCCGTTTGAAATTGCGGGAGCCACCCTGCTGCCGCAGAGCCTCTGGATTCTGGGCGTCGTTTTGATCATCGTGGGCGGCTTGCAGCTGTTCTATCGCAAAACCCTCGCCGGCAAGGCCATGGAGGCCTGCGCCATCAACAAGAGGGCGGCTTCTCTGCTCGGCATCCCCGGTGAACGGATGGTGCTGCTGGCGTTTGCGTTGAGCGCCGGCATGGGGAGTGCCGGCGGGATACTCATCGCCCCGATCACCATGAGCAGCTACGATATGGGGATGATGCTCGGGCTGAAGGGTTTTTGCGCCGCCATGCTGGGAGGTCTGGGCAGCTACTGGGGAGCGCTGATCGGCGGCATGCTTCTGGGGGTCCTGGAAGCCATGGGAGTGGGCTTCTTCTCTTCAGGGCTCAAAGATGCCATTGCCTTTTTCCTGCTGCTGCTCATTCTGTACGTCCGTCCCAGCGGGCTCCTCGGCGTCAAGGCGGTACAGCGGTTCTAGGGGGCGATGGGATGATGAGTTGCGGGTTGCGAGTTGCGAGCTGCGGGTTGTGGGATGAGGGGTGCGGGGTGCGGATCACGCCTTGCGGGGGGTTCCGGACACCTGGTCCGGTTCGGGGTACTCTCCGGGAAGTCGAGCTGCAATCATGAAGCACCTCCGGCATATCCTCTTCCTGGTGCTGATCATGTTCACGGGGATGCTGACGAGCAACTCCTACCACCTTCAGCTCCTGACCTTCATCGGGATCAATACCCTGCTGGCGCTGGGCCTCAATATGCTCATGGGCTACGCCGGTCAGATTTCGCTCGGGCATGCCGCCTTCTACGGCATCGGCGCCTACACCACGGCCATTCTCACCGTCCACCTGAACTGGTCGCCGTGGCTGGCGCTGCCGGCGGCGGTCCTGCTGACCGCGCTGGTGGCTTTCCTGGTGGCCCTGCCCATGCTCAAGCTCTCAGGCTACTACCTCGGCATGGGCACCCTCGGTTTTGGCATGATCACCTACATTCTGATTCGGCAATGGACCATGGTAACGGGGGGAGATTCCGGGCTGGTTGGGATCCCCTTCTTAGCCCTGGGACCCTATTCGCTGGCGTCAGGCAAGACCTATTTCTACCTGGTCTGGGGGGTGGTGCTGGTATCCTTTCTGATCTGTGAGCGGCTGGTGGATTCCCGGGTGGGCAGGGCGCTGCGGGCCATTCATGATGGAGAGCAGGTGGCGGCGGCCATGGGCATCGATACGAGCCGCCTCAAGACCGGGGTCTTTGTCCTGAGCGCCATCTTCGCCGCCCTGGCAGGCTTTCTGTATGCTCACCTGGTCAGCTTCATCAGCCCAAATTCATTTGACTTTCTGGTATCGATCCGGCTGGTGACGATGGTGGTGGTAGGCGGTATGGCCAGCATCTGGGGATCGCTCCTGGGAGCCTCCCTCCTCACCATCCTCCCGGAATGGCTGCACGTCTTTTCCGAGTTCGAAATGATCGTCTACGGCCTCATCCTGATGACCATCATGATCTTTCTGCCGCAGGGACTCACCCGCGGTTTGCTGGACCTCCATGAACGCTCGGTTGCCCTGAAGATGAAAGGGCGTGAAAAGTGAAGAGTGAGATGGGAGGGAGTAGGTGCGGCGGGAGTGTCGTGGAGCCTGCCGTACGGGGTCTTTTTCCATAAACCAAGAGTCAACAGCGTCGGCCAAGAGATAAAGGCTAGAGACTAAAAACCAGCAGCCAAGAGCCAACCCCATGAACCCTGTTCATCCTCCTGCGGCCGTCACGGATCACCTTTTGACGGTCGACTCCCTTGCCAAAGCCTTCGGCGGGATTCAGGCGCTCTACAATGTCTCGTTTGCGGTGGCAACGGGCAGCATTCATGCCGTGATTGGTCCCAACGGCGCTGGCAAGACGACTCTTTTTAATGTGATCACAGGTGCTTACGCTCCAGAGGAGGGGCGCGTCATCTACGACCACCTCGAGATCCAGGGAAAGAAGGTCCATGAAGTGGTGGCGCACGGCATTGCCCGAACCTTTCAGAATGTGGAGCTGTTCGGGAGTATGACCGTCCTGGAGAACGTCCTGGTCGGTCACCACGTGCGCATGGAGTGCGGGTTTTTGGGGGCTATCGGGCGCTGGCCGCGGGTGCGCAGGGAGGAACGGGAAGCACGCGAGCACGCAAGGGAACTCCTGGCCCTGGTTGGGCTGGAAAGCGTGGCCAACCATCGCAGCACCGACCTGCCCTTCGGCTGGCAGCGCTTCCTCGAGATTGCGCGGGCGCTGGCCACCCAGCCTCGGCTGCTGCTCCTGGATGAACCGGCTTCCGGCCTGAATGCGGTGGAAACCCAGCAACTCGGCGAGCTGCTCCATAAGATCCGGTCCCAGGGCATCACTTTGCTCCTGGTGGAGCATGACATGGACCTGACCATGACCGTTTCCGACACCATCATCGTCCTGCACCAGGGTCAGAAACTGGCGGAAGGCACACCTCGCGAGATCCAGGCCAACGAGGCGGTCATCAGCGCCTATCTGGGCAGCGATCAGCAACCGAGAGGGGTTGGTTAGATGCTGCGGGTGCGCAACCTCAAATGCTACTATGGGAAAATCCGCGCCATCAATGGGGTCAGCCTGTCGGTCCGTCCGGGTGAACTCATCGCCCTCATCGGCGCCAACGGCGCGGGCAAGAGCACCCTGCTCCAGGCCGTCTGTGGCCTCATTTCCCAGTGGGAAGGCGAGATCGAGCTCGAAAAGCACTCGCTGCGCGGTCTCAAAGCACCGACCATTGTCGAGCGCGGTCTCTCCCTGGTGCCCGAAGGGCGACTGCTTTTCCCACCCATGAGCGTCTTGGACAACCTCAGACTGGGCGCCTACCTGCGCTATCGCCGGCGTGAGCAGCGGGCGCTCATTGCCGAGGACCTTGAGCGCGTCATGGCGCTTTTCCCGGTACTGCAGGAACGGGCGGTGCAACCCGCCGGCACGCTTTCGGGCGGTGAACAGCAGATGCTGGCCATCGGTCGGGCGCTCATGGCACGCCCCCGCCTCCTGCTCCTCGACGAACCGTCCATGGGGCTGGCGCCCTTTCTCGTCCGCCTGATCCTGGACACGCTGGTGCAGCTCAAACAGGAGGGCATGACGATCCTCCTCATCGAACAGAACGCGCGCGCCGCACTGCAGATTGCCGACCGCGGGTATGTCCTGGAGAATGGGCAGATTGTCCTGGAAGGGGCCGCGGCCGACCTGCTGGCCGATCAGGACGTGAAACGCGCCTACCTGGGCAAGGACTATCGCGAATTCTATGAAGGGAGGGCCTGAACATGCCCATTTGGAATGCCAGGGAAGAAAGCCTCGATCCGGAAGAGCGCGCCCAGCTCCAACTGGAACGGCTCCAGAGCACCCTGAATCGAGCGTGCAAGAACGTCCCCTTCTATCGCAACCGCCTGCAGGAAAACGGCATCGAACCCGCCCGCGTGGAAACCATTGCCGATCTCCAGCACATCCCTTTTGCCACCCGCGACGATCTCAGCGAGAATTATCCGTACGGGCTGTTCGCCGTGCCACTTCGGGATGTGGTGCGCATCCATACCGCCCCGGGAAGTGTTCTCAAACCGACGGTCAGTGGGTTCACCAAACAGGACCTCACCATCTCGCGGGAACTGGTCGCCCGTGCCCTGTTCGCCGCCGGCGTGGCAGGGCAGGATATTCTACAGATCGATCTCGATCTCGGCCTCATGAATTGGGGGCAGGCCTACAAGGATGGCGCAGAACTCATCGAAAGCAGCGTCATCCCGCAGACTCTGCTCACTCCTGAAAAACAGCTCATGCTGCTGCGGGACTACAAGACCTCGGTCTTGATCACCAGCCATGCGTCAGCCACCCAACTGATGCACCTGGCCTTCCGGACCAACCTGAACCCCAATGAACTCGCGCTGAAGACCATGATCCTGGTCGGCGAACCCCCAACTCCGGAAACCCAGCAACACCTCCGCGATGAGCTCCATGTGACGACCTGGGTGCATTACGGGCTGAGCGAAGTTCCGGGGGCGGCCCTGGCGTTCGAGTGCGAAGCCCGGCAGGGACTGCATGTGAGTGAGGATCACTTCCTGGCCGAGGTGATCGATCCCACCGACGGGAAGCCGGTGGCAGAAGGGGAAGCGGGAGAACTCGTCCTGACTACCCTCACCACCCGCGCCTTTCCCCTGGTCCGTTTCCGCACCGGTGATCGCGTCCGGCTAATGCCGGGCCTCTGCCCGTGCGGGCGCACCCTGACGCGGCTCGAATGGCTCGCGGACCGCACCGACGACTTGATGGTCATCCGCGGGGTCAAGCTGCATCATCAGCAGATCACCTCGCTTCTCCAGCGGGCCATGGGGACCCTCCCCGCTGCCTGCCGGTTCCTCATCCGCAGCGAAGACCTGCGGGATTTCCTGGAGGTCTGGCTGAAGGTCGATGAGGCCATCTTTTCCGACGAAATAAAAGAAATGGAACAGCTCTGCCTGCGCCTCGCCCGGGAGCTGATGCAGGAATTGGGCATTCCGGTGAAAATCCGCCTCAAGGAAGAAGGCTCCTTCTCCTCCCCTCAGCCTCCCTGCTGCATCGAAGACCTCCGCCGCCAGAACCATGGCTGATGGTGGCGGCGGGAGGGTCGGCGCATGCCATTCATGAAGGGCGGGCTGCGCTTCGATAGATCGGCTTGTATTCTTCTGCCAGGGTGCGCATGTAGCCGATCCGGGTTTCGGGATTGGGATGAGTGCTCAGCCATTCAGGAGGCCCCCCGCTTGATGACTGCATCATCTTCTCCCACAGTGAAATGGCGGCCTGCGGGTTATAGCCGGCACGCGCCGCGAGCAGCATCCCCACCTTGTCCGCTTCGCTCTCCGCTTCGCGACTGTTGGGCAATTGCAGGGCAACCGTGGCGGCACTGTCGGCCAGGCCGGCCACCCCGCTCAAATCGTAGCCCGCAATGGCACCTGCCAGCACCCCCAATTGCAGACCCGCCCCCTGCATCTGGACTCGAGAAATCTTCTCCGCCTGGTGTGACAGCAGGGCATGGGAGATTTCATGCGCCATGACCTGCGCCAGTTCATCGTCGGAGGGCTTGATCTTGTCGATCAATCCGGTGTAGACCGCCATTTTTCCGCCGGCCATACACCAGGCATTGATCTCCTTTGATTTCAGAACATGGACCTCCCACTTCCACCCTCGGGTCTCGGGACGCAGCTGCACGGCCTGGGCAACCAGCCGGTCGGTGATTCGGCGCACCCGGCGCAGGGTTTGCGGGTTGTTGTCCAGGGCCTGCGCCCGATCGGCCGCCGAAAGGAGTTGCAGATAGGCCTGCCGGGAAGCCCGCGCAGCCTCTTGATCGTTCACCATCATGACCTGGCTTCGGCCGGTAATTGGGTTGGTGACACACGCCGACCCCAGGAGTGCCATGAACAGGACTGCCAGGCCAGCGGTGAAAACCCGGTGCTTCGGTCTCACTTCACGCAAGAATTCAGCCATAAGCGATCATCCTCCTGTGTGCTGTTCTATTTTCGAAAATTCCCATCGAGCCTGCGGGCTTCGTCCGACCAAGTTGCAGGACGCAACGGTCGGCGGACGAAAACACTTGTCAGGAACCTTGTCTTAAGATAGTGGCATATCGAGACTATGAAGACAACCTCAACCATAACTGAAAAGCACGCCCCGGCCCTGCACTACGGCTTCGTTGTGCTCGCCCTGATTGTGCTGGCGGTATTCAGCGCGCTGGGGCTGGCGCGGTTCGGCTACACCAGCATCCTGCCCGCCATGCAGGAGGCTCTGCACCTGTCCAACACGCAGACCGGTGAACTCCAGACGCTGAACCTCATCGGCTATCTACTCACCGTCGTGTTCGCCGGCATGCTCGCCGCCCGCTTTGGTCCCCGCGTTGTGATCGCGGGGTCACTGCTCGTAGTGAGCCTTGCCATGATTTTCACCGGCCTCTTCCCGGTGTTCAGCTCCGCCTGCATCGGCCGGTTCCTGGCCGGGGTCGGCGGTGCCGGCGCCAATGTCCCGGCCATGGGACTGGTTTCGGCCTGGTTCGGCCCGCGAAGGCGCGGGCTCGCCTCCGGCGTCGCGGTAGCGGGATCGAGCGTGGGACTCATGGTGACCGGGCCGTTGATTCCTGCCATTCTGGCGGCCTGGGGTCCCGACGGCTGGCGCATCAGCTGGTATGTACTCGGCGGCATGGGGTTGGCGGCATTCGGGCTGTGTGCCCTGTTTCTGCGCAACCGGCCGCAGGAGAAGGACCTGACCCCGCTGGGCAACGACCCGGTCGAATTATCGTTGAGGACGGCCAACAACGGCACCGCTGCGCTTCGCTGGGGCCTGGTCTACAGATCGCGCCTGTTGTGGCAGCTGGCCGCCATCTACTTTGCCTTCGGGTTTTCCTATGTCATCTATTCGACCTTTTTCATCAAGCACCTGGTCCAGGAAGGCAGCTTTACGGTCGCTTCGGCCGGCTCGCTCTGGATGCAAATCGGTGTCGTATCGCTGGTGAGCGGCCTGATCTGGGGCAGCGTCTCGGACCGGTTCGGCCGCCGGATCGCCTTGGTGGGAGTATTCACCCTCCAGGGAATTGCCTACGCCCTGTTCGGGATCACCAGCGAACTCGCGGCAGTCTACCTTTCCGCCGTCCTGTTTGCGCTCACGGCCTGGAGCATCCCGGCGCTCATGGCGGCACTCGCCGGCGACGTCTTCGGCCCGCGGCTGGCGCCCGCCGCCCTCGGCCTCATGACCGTCATCTTCGGCGTCGGCCAGGCCTTGGGGCCCTATCTTGCCGGAGTGCTGGCCGACTCAACCCGATCCTTCGCTCCGGCCTTTGCCATCGCCGGCACCATCGCCCTCCTGCTGGGCGCGGGAGGATCGCTGATGCTGCGGACCTCAACGAACCCGACGGGAGTCGACCGATGAACACCGAAGATCATCCCCGCGCCATGCACAAAGCCACCCGTGCCATCCACATGGGGAAACTTAAGGAATCATTCTTTGGCGAGGTCTCCGTTCCCATCTTTCAGACCTCAACCTTTGCCTTCCCCAACGTGGAAGAAGGCGCCGCTCGCTTTTCCGGCGAGCACCCCGGCTTCATCTACACCCGACTGAACAACCCGACGGTCAACGCCCTCGAGGCCAGCGTGGTCTCCCTGGAAACAGGCTTTGGCGGAATGGCCACCGCGACCGGCATGGCAGCCATCACCACGGCCCTGCTGACCTTTCTTCAACAGGGTGCTCATGTGGTGGCAACGGCCTCCCTCTATGGCGCAACACGGGTCCTCCTGGAAATGGAATTGCCGCGCTTCGGCATCCGGTCCACCTTCGTGGACAGCTCGAATCCCGACCATATCCGAAAAGCCCTCTGTCCGGAAACCCGCCTGGTTTACGTCGAAACCCCCACCAACCCCACCATGGTCCTGACCGATATCCAAGCGGCAGCACAGATCGCGCATCACCACGGGGCCCTTCTGGTGGTGGACAACACCTTCGCCAGCCCCTACCTGCAGCGGCCCCTCGAACGTGGGGCAGACGTGGTGGTCCACAGCCTCACCAAGTTCGTCAACGGTCACAGCGATGTGCTGGGCGGGATGATTGTCACCAAAGAGGAAGAAGCTTTCAATAAGATCCGAAGAATGCTCAGTATTCTCGGTAGCACCATGGACCCCCACCAGGCATGGCTCATCTTGAGGGGAATGCAGACGCTGCCCGTGCGCATGGAAAAGGCCCAGGCAAACGCCGCGCTGCTTGCCGCATTCCTGAGCACGCACCCCAAGGTCACCTGGGTGAGATATCCCGGCCTCCCCGAACACCCGCAGCACGCTATCGCCAAGAAACAGATGGACGGATTCGGAACCATGATCTGTTTCGGAGTTAAGAACGGTCTCGAAGGTGGCATCACGGTTTTGGACAACGTCAAGCTCATCACCCTGGCCGTTTCTTTGGGAGGAGTGGAGTCCCTCATCGAACACCCCGCCTCCATGACCCATGCTTCCATTCCCCGTCCGGAGCGGCTCAAGGCAGGGATTCTGGACGAACTGGTGCGGCTCTCGACCGGCTGCGAAGATGGTGACGACCTCAGGGAAGACCTGGACCAGGCGCTGAACCGGATCCCGTAAACGGCGACGGTTCAGGGCAGATTTTGACCGGGAGGGCCACGGAGAAGAACCCCGGCAGATGCCAAATCTGCCGTTGATGCTCGCGAGCGAGCTCCAAAAGGAATTGGATCAGTGACGACGACAAGAATCCAGGGGCTGGTCTTTGCACTCCTGGCAGCCGTTTTCGCAGCGGGGTACGATATCCTCACCCGCTTTTACTGTTCGGGCCTCACCCCCTGGCAGATCATCCTCGCCCGAGCGATCCTGGGGCTGGCACTCTCCCTGGCCCTGGCCCGGACCCTGGGTCTGAATCTGCTGGGCCGTAACCGCCGGGGCATGGTCGTCATCGCCCTGACGCTGGTGGGCGGAGTGCTCTGCTTCATTTTCGCCCTGTTCCGTCTGCCCGTATTCGAAGCGGTCCTGCTCATCTATCTTTACCCCGTCTTTGCAGCACTGTTCTCACCTTTCCTGGTCAATGAGCGGATCGGACCAAAACTGTGGAGGCTGATCGGAGTGGCTTTTTGCGGAACCATCTTCATTCTGTGGCCGCAGGACGCGGCCTGGAATGTCAACAGCGGGCATGTGCTGGCCATCCTTGCGGCTTTGGCACACGGCCTGGCTTTGACCCTCGTGCGCCGCTACCGCCGGGAGAACAGCCCCGTTACCCCGTTTTTCTACTTCAGCGCCCTCGGGGCCGTCGTCTCGGTGGGCGCCCTGGGCCTCAGCGGGCAGCCGATGCCAACCGGCAGCGCCAGCCTTGCGGTGCTAACGGCCACCGCAATTGCTGCGTGCCTGGCCCAACTGAGCATGATCAAAGCGGCGAGCTGTATTACCTCGGCTGAAGTGGGCATCATCGGCATGTCGGAGATTGTCTTCGGCGGCCTGCTCAGCTTCCTGTTTTTCGGCGAGGCGGTGGGGCTCCGACAGCTCTGGGGCGGCATCCTGGTGATTTCCAGCGGCGTCGCCCTGGCTCTCGACAGCAGCCGGGATGCGGCTCGCTCCGAACGACTGATTCCTGTGGGCCGCACCCCGGAGGGATTCCCCCGGCCCGAGGTTTCGCCGGGGTTGGGTCGCCCCTCCCTGTGACGCCCAGAATGCCCGGTGCCTTCAAGGGAGATGGTTGTAGAAATCTTTGGTTATACTCAGCCGGAAGTCTCCGACCTGCATCATTGGTCAATTATCCTGGTGAAGACATGGAATGCGGTGGTATCGTCGTCCCGTGGACTGATGAGGATCATGACGGTCTTGCCCGCATCCATGGTGCCCCGGAGCAGCAGGTCATCGGGGCTGGTTATGGCACCGCTTTTGGAAATGGACAGGACTCCATTCCAGGTGTCCTCCGAGCCGCTGCTCTTGACGCTCACAGACGTTCCGCTCCCATCGGGATCAATGGTCAGGGTGCTCCTTTCCCACAAAGCTTCTCCGCCTCCAAAGACCAGGCCATTGCCTTTCCACAAACCTTCCAGATCCGACTGGAGGTACGAGCTGGCTTTCCTGGCGAGTACCATCATCTCGGATGTCCCGCCATGACTGTTCCAGGTATCGGTCCAGACGAGGAGTGTTTTGCCTGCATCGATGAAGCCTTTCACGAAGGATTGACCTTGAACACTGACTACACCGTCCGGCGAAATAGAAAAGGCACCGCTTATCTCATCTGTGTCGCCATCACACTCAACGCTTGAACCGGTGAAAGTCCCATCATCCTTGATGGTCGCAGTCACCTCGTCCCACCAGGGTGCCTCATGATAAGACGCGAAACCGTAGCCGCGCCAGGTACCGGTGAGATCAGCCGAAGAATAGCCATTGGCATTCTTTGTCAAGATTCCCATTTCGATGCTGCCATCCGGCCATGTATCGGTAAATCCCAGGATGGATTTCCCTGCCTCCATGCAAGCCGACATGGTCGGTGAGCCATCGCTGGTGACCCTGCCATCGTCTCCTATCGACAAGGTTCCAGTATCGTTTTTCAAACTGCCGTCGGAGTAAGTTTGGGAAATGGAAAAACCTCCGGCCTTGTCGACTGAAAGGTCGCCTCTTCGCCAAAATTGCGTGTCGAATCTTGAACCCAGCCCATTGAGTCGCCAGGCGCCTGCCAGATCCGCCAGGGAATAGGCTCCCTTCGATGCCGTGGTGGTCGCGCAACCGCTATACAGCGAGTAACCCGTCGCGTAAGGCAGGGCTGCCGACCGGATAAAGGCCCTCACCTTATAAGAATAGGGAGTCTCAGGAGAGACGTCTGGGTCACTGTGGGCATGAACGTCGGCAGCGGTCGTGGCAATCAGCTCCCAGGAACCTGTCGATTTGCAGCTGCCAGCCTTTCGATACACCTGGTAGCCCGTTTCATTGTCGCTCTTGTCGGTCCATTTGAGGTTGATTTTGCCTGCCGACGATACAGCTCTGATTGCCTTCGGCTTGAAGGGGACAATGGCCGTATTGGTTGGGGGTGAGCAGCCTTCACCATTGCAGGCGGTCACATAGTATCCATAGGAAGCCGTCACATCGTTGCCAAATGCCGACGTGTCGTCATATTTCTTCAGGTTCATGGTCGTTGTGGCAAGAAGGATCCACGGGTCGGAATTCTTCTGCCGGTAGATCTGGAAGCCGATTTCATTCTTGGACTTATCGGTCCATTTGAGGGAGATCTTGCCAGCTGATGCGGCAGTAGCCGTCAGCCCGGCGGGGGCCGCAGGTGTCCCTGCGAGCGCGGTTTTGGCGGATACGCAGGCTGAATAGTCGGAATTGCCCGCACCGTTGCAGGCTCTAATTCGGTAGGAAAAAGCCTTGTTGGCGGCCAGTTTTATATTGGTGAAAGTTGTGGCACTGGGACCTATCGCTGCAATCTCAGTCCATGCGCTGGTTGAGGCGCAGGTGCCGGTCTTTCGCTCGATTTCGAACCCGGTCTCGTTTTCAGATAGATCGAGCCAGTTCAGTATGATCTTACTGGCTGAAATCACCGTGGCGGTCAATCCGGTGGGGGCGATGGGCAAGGTGGACGATTCTCCGCCGTTGGTGGTCTTGAACAAGGCGCCGCCATAAGCGAGGGCAAAGATGGTCTGAGTGTTTTGGGGGTCAATGAAGAGAGAATCGATGCAGTCAGTCGTCAGACCTGAGCTGATCGGGTACCAGCTGGCACCGGCGATCACGCTCTTGTAGACTCCGCCGCCATAGCTCCCGGCATAGATGGTCCGAGGATTTGCAGGGTCAAGCGCCAGGGATAAAATGTTGTCACTCGCCAGCCCGGAGTTGACCGGGCCCCAGCTGCTGCCACCGTTCGTACTCTTGAAGGCGCCATCACCTGTTCCAGCATAGATGGTCTGAGTGTTGTGAGGGTCAATCACGACGGACTCGACAAAGTCACTCCCGAGACCCGAGTTGCACGGGCTCCAACTCGTGCCGCCGTTCATGCTCTTGTATAAACCATCCTGTGAGGTTCCAGCGTAGATGATCTGAGTGTTCTCCGGGTCAATGGCGAGAGAACGGACATCTCTGCTTGGGAGCCCTGCGTTGATTTCGATCCAGCTCACGCCACCGTTCGAGCTCTTGTAGACTCCGCCGCCATTGAGACTTTCATAAGATCCTGCATAGATGGTTTGGGTGTCTTGAGGATCGACGGCAAGGGTCCAGACGAGCGGGAAGACGCCGTAGTGGCTGGGCAACCCTGAAACCATCCAACTCCAGCTCGTGCCCCCATTCGTACTCTTGAAAATACCCCAGCCGTTGGTTCCCGCATAAATCGTCTGTACGTTTACAGGATCAATGGCGAGACTGCTGAAGTGATCGTACTCTCCGTTAATCAGACTCCAGCTTATACCGGCGTTTGAGCTTTTGAAAACGCCGTTGTCCATGGTGCCCGCATAAATGGTTTGAGTACTTTGAGGGTCTATGACAAAAGAATAGACATGGATCTTAAGCTCGGCGTTGATCTGGGTCCAGCTCGAGGCGCCGTTGGTACTCTTGAAGACACCCCCGGCGGAACTGAGTGTGCCCTGAAAATATCCTGACGTGCCAGCATAAATGGTCTGAGTGTTTTGAGGGTCGACGGCGAGGGAATAAACATAAGGGCTTGCCAGGCCGGAGTTGAGCTGGGTCCAGCTGCTGCCGCCGTCCGTACTCTTGAATACCCCGTCATAGGTTCCCGCATAGACCGTTTGGGGGTCGAGGGGATCAATTGCGAGAGTATGGACACTGGGGCTCGTCAGCCCGGAATTGAGCTGGGTCCAGCCGGCTCCACCGTTAGTGCTCTTGAACACCCCGAGGTAGGTACCGGCATAGATGGTCTGAGGGTCTTGCGGGTCGATGGCGACGAAATTGGCGCTGGGGCTCGTCAGGCCGGAATTGAGCTGGATCCAGCTGACTCCGCCGTTCGTGGTCTTGAAGACACCCGCTGAAGCCCCGGAAATGCCAGAAGTCCCCGCATAGATGATCTGAGCGTTGTGAGGGTCAATGGCGAGTGAATGGGTCTGGATGCCGGTCAAACCGGAGTTGATGGGGACCCAGCTGGTGCCGCCGTCCGTACTCTTGAATACCCCGTCATAGGTTCCGGCATAGATGGTCTGAGTATTCTGAGAATCTATGGCCAGAGCATAGACGTCTACGCTCGGCAGCCCGGAGCTGAGCTGGATCCAGCTGGCTCCGCCGTTCGTGCTCTTATACACACCCCAGGGATGCCTTCCGGTTCCAGCATAAATAATGTCCGTGTTTTGAGGGTCGACGGCGAGGGAGCGGATCTGCACGCCCGCCGCCAGCCCCGAGTTGACCTGGGTCCAGCTGGCACCCCCATTCGTGCTCTTGAATACACCAGACCAGGTATCAGCACTGCCGGCGTAGATGGTCTGCGTGTTTTGAGGGTCGATGGCGAGGCATTTGATGTAGCCGCCTTCGGGGCCGATTCTGCTCCATTGCGCATGGGCCGAATTCGGCCATTGGAGACAAAGCAGGATCAGTACCACCGAAAGAAGGACGATAAATCTGGGTTGGGTATCAGCAACCGCTGGAATCCCTACTGATAAGACCTCATGAACACGGTCTCCCGCTTTTTCCAAAGCATTCTCCTTTGCAGTGGCCTTCTAATCTGGTCAACCAGTTGCAGCATTCAGGCCCTTCATGTGAAAGCCCCTCCCTGTGTCGGAGGGGCCTTCAGCTTTCGAACCAGACTACGAAGCTCGCGGGCAAATCGCCCACCAGCTCTCATACCCGTCGGGTCCCTTCTTACGGCAGTTCCCAAGACTTTACAAGTGACATTAGCAAGATACGCAGGGCTATCGCACGTAATAGTGCTGGACTCCTGGCTCCAAGTGTGCCAAAGTACCTTGGTACCCCATAACCCAAGGAGGATGGCCTATGGAGACCGCGGACAAACTGTCCATCATCGATCATTTCT
>Ga0255341_1002877_pt1 | contig 20464 bp, 22 predicted proteins | sample wastewater_treat_8_FD_192418 | JGI IMG/M metagenome (GOLD analysis project Ga0255341, IMG submission 192418) | Wastewater microbial communities from Lulu Island WWTP, Vancouver, Canada - plant12 | ecosystem: Engineered > WWTP > Wastewater > Unclassified | place: Canada: Vancouver, British...
TCCTGTAAATGTCAGCAGAACATCCATCATTTCTTCCCCGTATCCGAATTCTGAGAATCGGACTCCGCTGCTCCCCCTGTCTTTACCCACTCGTCCACCTCTTCCTTGCGGAATTTCCAGAGGCGGCCCATCCGGTGCGCCGGCATTTGCTTTTCAGATATCCATTTGTAGACCGTATCCCGCTTGATGCCGAGATAGGCCGCGATCTCATCTACGGAAAGCCATCGATCTTCCATTACTGACTCCAGTCGCACAGGGTCTCGTCCCATCCTGAACGGCCTCAGTCCTTCGGTTATGCCAAAAGCCCGGTGCAGGATAGCCCCATTGGCTTCCATCCGGTCCGAACAGAACAAACTGGCATATATTATATGAAAGTTGGAGTGCGCGCCAAAAGATTTTTCCGAGTTTCTCCAGATTTGACCGAGCGGTGGCTGTCTGGGCCAACGTGAGCCACAAAACGACGTGAGCCTGCCGGAGATATGGCCATCACCCACATAGATCCAGGCCGGGAGCACGGTTCCGTTTGTCCGGATAAGGACCAGAACACGGTGGTAGAGGCAGGAACGCCGGGGTGAAACCCCTCCAGCCGGTCAATGGCCGGAAGGCGGTTTTCGGGATCGTCGAAGGCAAGAAGTTCCCCGTACACGGGGGAACAGTGTGCGCCTGTGCCCTTCTTCGGGAGCCGGTCCGGGGTTGGCTCGGGATTGGACATGCAGGCCGTCACGTGCGCCTGAGGTGCGCCTTGAACCGCTCGATATCCATGGCCCCGTCCCGCGCGGCGTTCGCGGGCAGGCGAAACAGAATCTCGCTCTCCACCTCGGCGAAACGGCGCAGCTTCCAGTGTCGGACCAGTCCGTCGAAGCGGATCGCCAGGGCCATCAGCTTCTAGGCGCGGGACAGATTCCCAGTCTCGGTGCTTCAATCTTCCTCGCGGAGATGGTTGTCGCTCTTCCTCCCGTTCTTGGGTTTGAAACTGAAGGAGATCTCCAACCGACTCAGTCCGGTTATATCCGATGCAGTATTCTTCATTCCGACACCTCCTTGCCGCAGATCAGAGCCTCGCTGCGCAGAGCCTTAACTCCCGGTGAGCGGAAGGTCACGGTCACTCTGCCGCCCCGCCCGTCATACCCGACGCGCTCGATGAGGAGTCGGACAATCCGAGCCAGTCCGGCACCGCCCGAATGCGATACCGCAGTCACCCAGAACGGTCTCCGACTCTTACGGGCGTTTCCGCTGTCTTATGATCCGCTTTCGCCGGACTCCCTCGTCCGGCTTTCGGCAGACACCTACCGGAGGGGAGTTTTAAATGTCGAAGCGGGTGCCCGGATGCAACCGGGCTGTTAACCAAGGCGGGTCGAAAAACGGAGAACGGGAGAATTCGGAAAGGACATTTTCGGTGAACACCCACAAACCTCAGGATTGCACCCGGGGTCCGGACGGCGGGCTTCGAAACGGAGCATCGGGGGAGGATGTGAAAGGTGGTGTAACCAGGCGTTAGTATAACGGAAACGACGAGACCCCGAGGGGCCCACCCCAAGGGGTCTTGTACCAAATAAGGACCGCTGAACTCAGCGGATTGAGTTTTGGCTCCCCGGGACGGACTCGAACCATCAACCTAGTGGTTAACAGCCACCCGCTCTGCCGATTGAGCTACCGGGGAACAAATCAAACGAGGAGCACTCTTTAGCAGAGCACTCCTCGTTTGTCAACAGCTTAAGAATGAGGGGGCCTTTTTAGCCCGTCCTCATTGCCTCACGCCCGGCTACTTGACGCTGGCTTCCTTCTCTGGCTTCTCGGTTTCTTTCTTCTCCGTGACGCACCGCTTCAGCAGGGTCTCATATTCCAGGTCGACGCGCGCCTGGATCTTGGCCACTTCAGCCTCGGTCAGATGACGGAAGCGCCGCTGCGGCTTGAAGTACTCGCTCACCGGCTTCGGTTTGGCCACCTTGCGGGAGAGGAAGTATTCCCCATCGATCACTTCGTACAGGGGGAAGACCTTGGATTGTACTGCCAGCTTGGCCACTTCAATGCTCTCATCGATGCCGCACCGCCAGCCGGTCGGGCAGGGGGAGTAGATATGAATGTAAGCCGGGCCGGGAACCAACGAGGCCTTCTTCACCTTGTTCATGAGGTCGATGGGATAGGCGGGAGAAGCCGTTGCCACATAAGGAGCGCCGTGGGCTACGGCAATGGCCGCCATGTTCTTCTTCCAGGTCGACTGCCCGATGCTCTTCTTGCCGGCGGGCGAGGTGGTCGTGGCGGCCCCGTAAGGAGTCGACGAGGACCGCTGGATACCAGTATTCATGTACGCCTCGTTGTCGAAGCAGAAGTAGATGAAGTTATGGCCGCGTTCGAGGGCGCCGCTCAGCGCCTGCATCCCGATGTCGGCGGTCGCGCCGTCCCCGCCGTAGGCGACAAACACGGTATCTGGATGATTGATCTTGCCCTTGCGATTCAGAGCCTTAAAGGCCGATTCAGTACCGCTGGCCACGGCGGCCGCGTTTTCAAAGGCCACGTGCAACCAGGGCACCCGCCACGCCGTCTGGGGGAAGGGCGAGGTGATGATTTCCATGCACCCCGTGGCGCTCAAGACAACAACGTTCGTGCCCAGTGCCTTCATTGCCTGCCGCAAAGCCAACACTTCTCCGCAGCCCTGGCATGCTCTGTGACCGGGCGACACCGGCTCCACCTCGGGGAGGTTCTTGAGGTTGAACCCTTTGAAATTCTTCAGAGCTTCAGATGCGATTCCCATTTATTCCCTCACATTGATGAATTCATAGGCCGGGGCTACGCCATCGTCCTTGGACGCGGCAACCTTTTCCAGCATTTCTTCGAAATTCTCCACCGTCGTGTCTCTGCCACCCAGACCGACCAGGAAGTTCCGCAGTTTGGGATAGCACTTGCGATCCCAAAGGATCGACTTGACCTCGAGCGCCACCGGGCCGGAAACGTGGCCACCGGTAAAGGAAGTGACCCGATCCAGGACGATGACGTTCTTGGCATTCTTTATCGCCGCGAACAGGGCTTCAGCCGGGAACGGACGGAACAGCCGAATGCGGGCCAACCCGACCTTCTTGCCTTTGGCTCTCAGGTGATCGACGGCAGTCATGGCGGTTTCGGAGAGGCTTCCCATACTGATCAAAATGGTCTCGGCATCGTCGGCCTTGTAGGTCTCAACGGGCTTGTACTGGCGCCCGAACTGCTTGCCGAACTCATCCCAAGCCTTTTCGATATAAGGCAGGGTAGCCTTGAAAGCTTCGTCCTGGGCTTTGCGGGCTTCGGTGTAGATGTCCGGCATACCCACCGCGCCCAAGGTCATGGGATTGCTCGGATCCAGGTAGAACTTCGGCTTGAACGGAGGCAGATATTTCTGCACCTCGGCCTTATCGGGAATCGTTAGCGGTTCGATCATGTGGCTCAGGGTGAAGCCGTCCAGGTTGACCTGCACCGGAAAACTGATATTGGGGTCTTCAGCGATGCGGAAAGCCTGAATGGTGAGGTCCACCACTTCCTGGCCGTTTTCGGCAATGATCTGAACCCAGCCGGTATCGCGGGCGTACATCAGGTCCGCATGGTCGTTCCAGATGTTGATGGGGGCGCTCAAGGCGCGGTTGGCAACGGCCATGACGATGGGCAGCCGCAGGGAAGCGGCGATGTAGCAGAGCTCTGACATCAGGGCGTAGCCCTGGGAGCAGGTCGAGGTGAAAGTGCGGGCGCCGGCGGCGGAGGAGCCGATGCAGGCGCTCATGGCGCTGTGTTCGGATTCCACGGGGACAAACTCGGCGTCCAGATGCCCGTCGGCGACCATTTCCGAAAGATGCTCGACGATGTGCGTCTGAGGAGTAATGGGATACGCCGCAACCACGTCGACATCACACAGTCCTGCCGCCTCGGCACATGCAATGGAAACTTCAATACCAATCTTCTTGGACATGTTAGTCGACCTCCTGTACCATGGTAATCGCGTCTACAGGACATTCCTTGGCGCAGATGCCGCAACCCTTGCACCAGTAGTAATTCTGAGGGTAGTACCCCTCAGCATCCTTACTGTAGACCATATCCGGGCAGAAAATGTAGCACTGGCCACATTTCGTGCACTTTTCTTTGTTCGTTTCGGGCCTCATGGACCGCCAGTCGCCGGTTTTGAGCTCAGAGGCGTTTCCGGGCGTGGTGATGGCAATCCCAAAGTTCAATTCTTTCCAGCTTTTGATTCCGGTTTCCTTAGCCACTGTTTAACCCTCCATGACGGTTTCATCGAAGGCGCGTGCACAAGACCTCACGTTCTTCTCGGCAATCGGTCCGAAGCGATTATCGATCGGGTGTTTCAAGGATTCCATCGTAATCAGCCCTGGCGCCGCTTTAATAAAAGCCCCCAGCATGGTGGTGTTGGTGATGGGGACGCGCATCACTTCCAGCGCGATTTTGCTGGCATCGACCACGGCGAGCTTGGCCTTGATCCCGGTTTCCTTGCGGATCTCGGCGGCGGTCTTGTTCGAGTTGACGATAACCGTGCCACCTTTTTTCAAGCCAGCTTCCACATTGACCAGTTTCAAAAGGGTTGGATCCAAGACGATTACGTAATCAGGCTCATAGACCTTCTCACGCGTAACAATGGGTTTCTCACTGATCCGTACGAATGCCATAACAGGGGCACCTCGCCGCTCCGGGCCAAAACTCGGGAAAGCCTGTGCATATTTCCCTTGCTCGATAGCAGCCAGGGCCGCGAGTTCGGCGGAGGTTACGGCCCCTTGGCCCCCGCGTCCATGAAAGCGTATCTCAACCATAGTCTGTCACTCCACCTTCAACGTTTCAAATCAACTCGCTCACCTCAAGAAGCCCCTCAGATTTCCCCTATTGAGCATACTCGCGGCGAACCCACCCAACACACCCAAACTAAGCTAAAATGGTATACCAGTATTGTGCAAAAAAGGTCAAGGTCTTTTTTGGACTTCTGGCGGGTTTGTTTAAGGGTTTGAAAGAAAAAGGAAGGAAAAAGTGGTTCCATTTAGACAAAAAATCAAAAACCGGGCCATCGCCACAGACAAGTTCAGACCCGCTTCGGTCAGCGAAAGCTCAGCCTTCCCTGTAACGCCCGCTCGAGAGTGATGCGGTCGGTGTACTTGAGATCTCCTCCCATGGGGATGCCGTAGGCGATGCGGGTGACCTTCACGGGACGGTCCTTGAGCAGCTGCAGGAGGTAATGGGCCGTGGCTTCGCCTTCGTTGCTGGGATTGGTGGCGATGATCACCTCCGTGATCGGTTCCGTTTCGAGGCGCTCCATGAGTTCCCGAATCCGGATGTCGTCGGGGCCGACCCCGTCGAGGGGCGCCAGGACCCCCTGCAACACGTGATAGCGCCCTTTGAAGGCGCCCGCCTGTTCAAGGGCCAGGAGATCCGCCGTGCTTTCCACGATGCAGAGCTCACCCGTCTCCCGTCCGGGATCGGTGCAGATGAGGCACAGTTCGCCGTCCGTGAAATGGAAGCAGCGCGGACAGGTGCGCACCCGCTCCCGCAATTCGTGAATGCCCTGAGCCAGCTTCTCCACCTCTTCCCGAGGACCCTGCAGGAGGAACATGGCGATGCGGGTGGCGCTCTTCTCGCCCAGGCCGGGAAGCTTGCTCAGCCGGCGAATGAGGTCCTTCAGGATGGGAGGATAGGCGTTCATGGATCGTCCCGACCGGTTACGAGTTACGAGTTGTGGGTTGCGGGTTATCCCCGATCCGCTTGACGGCGTCGATGGCACACGGGCAAGGGTGCTCAGAACAAGCCGGGGATCTTCAGGCCCGGAATATTGAGTCCCCCCGCGAGCTTGCCCATCTCGCCCGCAGCCAACTCCTGGGACTTCCTCTGGGCGTCGTTGACGGCTGCCACAATCAGGTCCTGGAGCATGTCGATGTCTTCCGGGTCGACCACCTGTGGTTCCAGCTTGAGGCTGATCAATTCCTGCCGTCCGTTCATGACGACGGTGACCATGCCGCCGCCGGCGGTCGCTTCGACCGTCATCGCAGCCAACTGTTCCTGAATCTTCGTCATCTTTTCCTGCAGCGCCTTAACCTGCTGCATGGGGTTGAAACCTTTCATCATGCCGTGCTCCTGAAGGGGTGGGTGGTTCTCAGTTCTTGGCGGTTAGTGGTTCAAGGAAGCTCCGGACCATTGTCTGACGGCTCCTGATGATCCTGCTTCAGAGGACGAATGTCAACCAGCTCGGCTCCGAGTATTTCCAGTGCCTGCACGATCACCGGATGTTCCATCAGGGAACGGCGGAGACTGCCTTTGCCGGGCGTTGACGGCAGTGAGTCCTGGGCGGGGGGGAACGGGGCGGTCTTGGCTCGCACCACCCATTGAAAAGTGACTCCGAAAAAGGCGCGGGCAGCTTCCGTGAGTTTAGCCAGCGCCTGCGGCTCGTTGATCACATGTTCAAAGATCTCCTTGACTTCCAGGCCGATCGTCTCCTGTGACGCAAGGGTGATCTGACTGCCGGCCAACTTGGCCGCCAGGATGCCATCATGGGTTTCGAGCCAGGAGAGGAACCGCGGCCATTCTTGAACGGTCTTCGCCGGATCGACGGGACGCAGGGGAACGGGGGGAGGTTGCGCAACGCCGGGAGACGGTGCCAATGGTTGCTCCTCAACCCGCTCTTGGGAAAGCGGCGGAGCCGCAGGGGGGGTGCGGGGTGGCTGGTGCCCGGGAGGCTCGGCTACCGGCGGTATCGCCATGGAGCCTGAGGACTCCGACCCCAGGCGAGTCTCCATCAGGTTAAGCCTGGCCAGAATTTCTTCCAGGGATTCGAGGCGAGGCAGCTGGGTCAGGCGCAGCAGGAGCATCTCGAGGGTGGTGCGGGGAAGGGAAGAACGCCGGATTTCCTCTTCAGCCTTCAGCACCAATTGAAAAATGAGGTGAAGCGATTCGGCACTGGTTTTGCCGAGCGCCTCCTTGAGCAGCTGGATCTCATCGTCCGGCAGATCCAGGAGGGCTTCCAGACTACTCCCGCCGGTGGCCAGAACCAGCAGATTGCGGAAGCAGTCGCACAGTTGCTGGCAGAAGCGGCGGCAGTCGATGCCCCGCCGGTAGAGGTCGGCGACGACTTCGAGGCAGACCCTGGCGTTGCCTTCGAGAACCGCGGCCACCACCCGGTTGACACTCTCCCGATCGACAATCCCGAGGATATCCAGGATTTCTTCCCCACTCAGGTCATCGCCGCTGAACGCCAGCACCTGTTCCAGGAGACTCTGGGCGTCGCGCATGCTGCCGTCTGCTTCCCGGGCGAGGGCGTAGAGCACCCCATCGGGCAGACCGGTCTGTTCCTGGAGCGCGATATGCCGCAGGTGCCCGATCAATTCCGGGGTGGGAATCCGGCGAAAATCGAAACGCTGGCAGCGGCTCAAAATGGTTGCAGGAATTTTGTGCGGTTCGGTGGTGGCGAACAGGAAAAGAACATGTTCGGGGGGTTCTTCCAGGGTTTTGAGCAGGGCGTTGAAGGCCTCGGTCGTGAGCATGTGCACTTCGTCAATGATATAAATCTTATAGTGGCTCTTGGCCGGGCGATAGCGCACGGTTTCCCGGAGATCGCGGATGCTGTCGATCCCGCGGTTGGAAGCACCGTCGATTTCCAGCACGTCCACGGCGTTGCCCTGAGTAATCTCCCGGCAGTTTGAGCACTCGTTGCAGGGTTTGGGGGAATCGGTCGCCAGGCAGTTGAGGGTCTTGGCAAAAATACGGGCTACCGAGGTTTTGCCGACCCCCCGGGCGCCGCAGAAGAGATAAGCGTGAGCGATGCGGCTCTTGCTGATGGCGTTTTGCAGGGTTCGTGTCACATGAGGCTGGCCAACGACCTCAGCAAAGGTTTGCGGGCGCCACTTGCGGGCTAGGACGAGATAGGACATGGGCAGAATGCGGCAGCAAGGGGTGAGTGGAAAGTGGCGGAGAGAGAGGGATTCGAACCCTCGGTACACCTTTTGGGCGTACACACGATTTCCAGTCGTGCCCCTTCAGCCTCTCGGGCATCTCTCCGGCGCAACTAAGCGATATGGTTACCAGGTTCTCCGGTTATTGCCAATGGCGGAGAGGGTGGGATTCGAACCCACGTGCCCTGCTCTTCACAGGACAAGTCGATTTCGAGTCGACCCCGTTACGGCCTCTTCGGTACCTCTCCCCGGTCACTCGGCTCCCGGCGGCGTTCGCGAAAGAAAGCGGTCAGCAAGGCCGCCGCCTGATCGGCGAGAACGCCCCCGATCACTTCCATATAATGATTGAAAACCAAAACCCTTGTCAAGTCCGCTGCACCACCCAGGGCTCCGGCCTTGGGATCGCCGGTTCCATAAACCAACCTGCCGACGCGTGCCTGCATCATTGCCCCCAAGCACATGACGCAAGGTTCGAGGGTCACATAGAGGGTGGTCCCCGGTAGTCGATAGTTGCCGACGGCCCGGGCGGCTTCTCGCAGCACCACGATTTCAGCGTGAGCCGTCGGATCGCACCGGGCGATGGGAGCGTTGCCGCCGCGGCTGAGGATTGCTCCGTCACTGCCAATGAGCACCGCCCCAACCGGAACTTCTCCTTGCTCACAAGCCTTGCGGGCTTCCACGAGCGCCTGTCGCATATAGAAATCGTCATCATGCACTTGTGAAACCTGTTTCTGCCCGGTGTTCCCTGAGAGGGCTGCCCCTTTTAGCACAATTCAAAACCTGGCAGGAGATTTTTTTCAGTTTCTGAACCTCGACCGATGTGACCTCTATTGTAACTTTATGTATTATAAAGTATTGAACCTCTTGCGGCGAGTTTGAGAATCTTCCGGGAATAGCGCCGTGCGATGGCGAATCAGACCGCGTCATTCGCCAGCATTAACATCAGAGGGCGGGCCCCGGGGGGTCGGGTGAGGGAGCCATGGATGCGCAAAAACCTGGCGAAGGCCTTTGTTTCAAGCGATTGGGTGGGGTGGACCTGGTATATGAACCCGGCTGCGGCAGGGAGTGGAAGGCGAAGAAGCATCCCTGTCACGATTGCAGCTTCTGCCAGTTTTGTGCCGAGACCAGGTGCCTTGCCTGCAGGAGCGAGAGGAATCGCGGGAAGGAGGCAACCTGTAAGAAACTGAGTCTGCAGGAACAGGTTTTGCTATACGAGAAAGTGAACGCCGAAGCGGGCTGACGGGTTTGGCTCAGGATGGTCGGAAATCTCGAACGTTAACAGCTTCAGGTATGCAGGGGATGATGAAGAGAAGAGGTTGGGTGGGGGTGTTGGGGGTGGTGATCCTCACGCTTTTGGTGAGCGTGGGGTACAGTGAAGAACCGGCGCTTACAGGGGTGGGACAGGTCGGTGAACAGCCCCCGGAGCCGTCGGCGGTTGCCTTTCCCGCGCCCGATACCCTGCCGGCGCCCTGGCATACCTACATTTGGGAGTCAATGCCGGCAGAATGGCTTCAGGATAGCAGCAAGGCCGTCATTCTGGAGGCCTACCAGGAAAATGACTGGAAGCCTTTTTTCATCACCGGCAAGTTCGAGCTTGACGCGGCCGGGCATCTCCTCCTGGAGCGGCTGGGGACGCTGCAGCAAGATGCGATCGACCCGCGGCCCTACCAGCTGGAAGACCTGAGGTACCGGCTCGCCAAAATCGCGGCTCTGCGAGGTTCTGTTGAGGGGTTGGATCAAAGGTGCCTGGAGCCCCTGGCGGGTGCCCCGGATGCTGCCGCCCTCTCACGACCGGCGGCGCCGGGCTCGGGGACGGAGGCAAGGCCAGCCGCGTCGCCAGCTTCTGTTGCTCCACCCGCCCCTGCCTCGATAGCGCTGAGAGAGAGCAGCTGCCGAGACCTTTTTCGTGAAACCAGTGCCGTCGACGTCAAGCTGGCCCACAGCTTGATCGAATTTGTCAAGGAAATCAACCCGTTTGCGCGAGAGCTCCAGGGCCGGGTGTTGCTTGGCCAATACCCCATGGACCAGTTTCTTAAGGAGCTTGAACCGCCTGCTCTCCAGTATCAGGTGCTGTTGCAGGCTCTCGGACGCTATGAGCGGCTTGCCGCCGCCCAGGGCCGTCAGCAACGGCTGATCCCATCTCAGAAACTCAGTGTTGGCGCTGCAGGCAACGTGGTGCGTGATTTGCAACAACGACTTCAGGAAGAAGACTGCTACGATGGGAAGCTTACGGGGCATTTCGACGAAGCCACCAGGCAGGCCGTGCAGCGTTTTCAGATCATTCACAACCTGCAGCCGGACGGGACAGTCGGGCCAGCGACCCGGGACTGGCTGAACGTTTCGTTTCAGGCCAAAGCCGAGCTCGTTGCCCAAGCGGTTAGACTACATCGCCAGAGCGAGACGCGTCGGTTTGAGAAATTCATCTGGGTCAACATCCCCCAGTTTACCCTGGAATACCGAAAGGAAGGGAAGGTCAAAGCGGTCCACCGGGTGATTGTCGGCAAGGCCGGGGGCAAGAAGATCAGAGTCCAAGGCCGGTGGGTGGGAGAGAATCAAACTCCGACGCTCGCCAGCAGCATCCAGCAGGTGGTTTTCAATCCGCGCTGGACAATACCCGAGCGCATTCGGATGGAACTGAACGGTGCGATTGAGGCGGATCCCACCTACCTGTCGCGCAATGGCTATATCGAAATATTGTCGAGCAGATATCGCACGGGTGAGCCGCTCCTGGTCCAGATGCCGGGGCCCAGGAACCCGCTGGGACGGGTGCGGTTTGATTTTCCCAATGCCTACGCGGTCTATATGCATGATACGCCCAATCGAGGCCTCTTCAACAGGTCTCGTCGGGATTTCTCCCACGGTTGTATTCGGGTGGATAAAGCCCATCAGCTGGCGCGGGAGCTCCTGGAGGATGACCAGAACCCTGCAGCCTCGAAGACCGATGCCCTCCTGGGAACCTATCGCGAGACCTTTTTGCGGCTCAATGAACCGGTCCCCATTGTCATCGAATATCGGCCGGTGGTGGTGAATGACAGGGGAGAGCTCGTCTTCTGCGGTGACCCTTATGACTGGTTCCAGGCCAGGACTGAGCGGAGATCCTGATACCATCGCCACCGTCAGACATGCTGCCGTGTTACGAAAGCACGGGTGATTGGCGCGAGCGTTCAGTGCCTCCTGCAATCGAGGAACACAATACCCGAAGGTATCGCATGGCGGCTTGTCGATCGGTTTTACGATCCGGTGGCTGGCACATCGCCCTGACAATCGAGCAGCCTTCCTGGTAACAATCCCTGAGAATTGCTGCCGTATCTATAGCATGCTCAGTTTACCTTGTATTTTCAAGTGATTAAACCATAGAGCAAGCAGTTATCGATCCCATTTTCAGAAAAAGCGTTTGACAGCCATTCCTTTTTACGCTAGTGAAGACTCACACATGAACGCATTTTTGAGCAGATATCTAATAAAAACCGATAGATGAAGATAGCTAAGAACTATAAGGAGGGAGAATGGGTGAGAGTGGCTCTTGCTTGAAGCTTAAGCTACCGTTCATCAGCCTTACGCTTTTCGTGATTTCCCTAGTATTCTTCGAAACCCCCGCCTTTACTCTCACCGCTTCCATCGGCCGTCCGTACCAGGGCCGACTCATCGACGGTGTTCCTTTCCCCAGCCAATTTCCGGGCTATCTGCTGCGCGATCAGGAACGGTCCTACGCCACTCCGGAAGCCATCGCAACGGTGCTTGATGCCATCGATGCCGTGCGGGAGCGCCATCCCGACACCTGTGACCTCTTCATCGGGGATTTTTCCCGTGAGGGCGGCGGTCCGCTCAACATGCACCGTTCCCACCAAAACGGCCGCGATGTGGATCTGGGGATGTACGCCAAAGGCAATCGGCCTCTCGATACCTTTGTGTCCATGAACGACGAGAACCTCGATGTGGCCAAGACTTGGGTGCTGATGGAGAGCCTGCTGCAGTCACAGCATATCCAGTACATCTTCCTGGATCGGAGGATTCAGCGGCTGTTGCACCAGCATGCTCTTACCCAAGGGGTAGACTCAAGCCTGCTCGAGCAGTTGTTCGCCGATGACCGGAATTCGCCCATCAAGCATGTTCGCGGCCATCACGATCACATCCATGTGCGCTTCTACACCCCCTGGTCCACCATGGCGGCGCGGGTTGGCGAGGACGACCAACCGCAGCTGGCCGAGATCGAGGTGGCCCAGCGAGCCTACCTTCCCCAGAAAGTGAACTATTATGTCAAGGCTTCGGATCGCAGCCTTGCCGAGCTGGCGCGCAGTTTCGGGGTCAGCCGGGAGGACCTGTGCCGGTGGAACCAGGTCAACCCGCATGATGTTCTGACTCCCGGTTCATGCCTGGTTTTCTACAAGCGCAGTTTTGAAGCAGAACCGGTTCATCTGGCCAGATCGCTGCAACCCGGATCGGTTGCCGATTCGCCGGGCCTGCAGGTTGCTTTCGCCGGGTCCAGCCGCTCCCGGGGCGGGATGGCCAACTTCGCCCGCGCCCGCGCCGGCAGATCGTTCATGCCTGTTGCGAAAACCTACACGATCGGTCGGGGTGACACCCTGGCAAAGGTCGCACAGCGCAACCGGATCGATCTCGCTACCCTGTGCCGGGCGAACGGGCTGAAACCCACGGCAGCCGTCAAGCCGGGGCAGAAGATCCGGCTGGTGAGTACCCGGCCCGCCTCCGGTGTGGTTCAACAGGGGGGACCGAAGATCGAAAAGCAAGTTCAGACAGCTTCTCTGTCCCGAGCCGCCTCGAAGGAATATAAGCCGGCGGTTTACACGGCCAGTAAGCAGGACACCCTGTACAAGATTGCCAAAGAACAGGGGGTTGATCTTGATGTTCTCTGCCGGATCAATGGCCTGAAAAAGAGTGCGACCCTCAAGCCGGGACAGAAGATCAGTCTATGTACCCAGGAACCCTCCGGGAAGGGTTCGGTGACCCCGCCGTCGGCGGCCAAGCGCACTTCAGGGTCGTCAGTGAAGCAAAAGGCTCCATCCCCCAGTACTCTACAGAAGAACATGAAACCTGCCGCGATCGCGACGCTCAAGGCTGCTGGTCAGCAGAAGGTTGCGGAAACTGCGCAGAAGGGTGGCGGCAAGACCGTAACCGGGCAGAGCCGGGTGAAGTTGATCAAGGCCGAGGCAAAACCGGCGAAGAAACGCTGACATTTTCCTCTTTTCTTCTCCTGCGATATCTGTTATGAAACCGTTCTTCGGACGGGCACGGATGAGTGCCCGTTTTTCTTTTTCATGAGGGACGGCGATCCACCATCGGTGCGGTTCAGGGTCGCTCCTTCATCAGCAGACTGACTGGTTCGAAGGAAAGGAGCTATCAGGTCAAGGCTATGGTCGACGATTTTGCAGCAACTCGCAATATTGGTATCAGTGCCCACATCGATTCAGGCAAGACCACTCTGTCAGAGCGCATCCTCTACTACACCCAGCGGATTCATGCGATCCATGATGTCAAAGGCAGGGACGGGGTCGGTGCCAAGATGGATTTCATGGAGCTGGAAAAGGAGCGGGGGATAACCATTCAGTCTGCCGCCACCTATTGCCGCTGGAACGAGTCACCCATCAATATCATCGATACCCCAGGCCATGTGGACTTCACCATTGAAGTGGAGCGAGCGTTACGAGTCCTGGACGGAGCAGTTCTGGTGCTCTGCGCGGTTGGCGGCGTTCAGTCGCAGTCGGTGACGGTCGATCGCCAGATGGAGCGTTACCGGGTGCCGCGGCTGGCGTTTGTCAACAAATGCGACCGCACCGGTGCCGACCCACTGCGCGTCGTGCAGCAGCTACGCGAGAAGCTCAACCAGAATGCGGTGTTGCTTCAGCTGCCCCTGGGACTCGAATCGGGCCACGAGGGAGTGATCGATCTGGTCGCCATGAAGGCCCTGCGGTTTGAGGGAGAACATGGAGATGAAGTCACGGTCGGGGATATTCCTCCGGACCTGCTGAGCCAGGCTCAGGAAGCACGGGAACAGCTCCTGGATGCCGCTTCCCTGTTCTCGGATGAACTGACCGAGGCGATCCTCGAAGGGGAGGTCACGGACCAGCTGATCCATGATGCCATTCGCCGCGGCACCCTGGCGTTGCGCCTGACACCGGTGCTGATGGGGTCCGCCTACAAGAACAAGGGGGTGCAGCCCCTGCTGGAGGCGGTCTGCCGTTATCTGCCCGGTCCTGCCGACACCACCACCTACGCTCGCGATCTCGACCAGGATGAAGCGGAAGTGGCCCTCAAGAACGCTCCTGACCTCCCCCTGGTGATGCTCGCTTTCAAGCTCGAGGTCAGCCGCTACGGTCAGCTCACCTACGTGCGGCTCTATCAGGGTACTCTCAACAAAGGGGATACCATTGTCAACGTGCGCACCGGCAAGCGTTCCAAGGTTGGACGGCTGGTGAGGATGCACGCCGATGAAATGGAGGAGATTGAGAGGGCGGCCGTCGGGAGCATTGCCGCGCTGTTCGGCATCGACTGCACCTCGGGTGATACCTTCACCGATGGTCGGGTGCGTTACAGCATGACTTCCATGCATGTGCCATCGCCGGTCATTTCGCTTGCCATCAAGCCCGCTGATAAGAAGTCCGAGATGAGTGTGAGCAAGGCCCTGACTCGCTTTACCAAGGAAGATCCAACCTTTAAGACCTACCTGGAAGAAGAGACGGGGGAGACCATCATCTGCGGCATGGGAGAACTGCACCTGGAGGTCTACGTCGAACGAATGCGGCGGGAATATCAGGTGGAGCTGACCACGGGCATGCCCAAAGTGGCCTACCGGGAAACCGTCAGCCAGCGCGCGGATTTCAATTATACCCACAAGAAGCAGACCGGGGGGGCTGGACAGTACGGCCGAGTTGCCGGCTTCCTGGAGCCCACGGCGGAAGGGGACTACCAGTTCGTCAACATGATCACCGGCGGGGCCATCCCCACGGAATTCATTGCTTCCTGTGACAAAGGGTTTCAGGCTTGCCTGAAGAAGGGGGCACTGGCCGGAGTTCCCATTGTTGGAGTGCAGGTTGCCATCAACGATGGCGCTGCCCATTCGGTGGATTCTTCCGACCTGGCCTTTCAGCAGGCGGCCATCGGAGCCTTTCGAGAGGCCTACGGAAAGGCCGGTCCTCACCTCCTGGAACCGGTGATGAAGGTGGTGGTGGAAACCCCCTCGGAATTTCAAGGGACCGTCCTCGGTACCCTCAACCAGCGTCGGGGCCTGATCAATACCACTTCGGAAGACCGGGCCTTCTCGACCATCGAAGCCGAAGTCCCGCTGGCCGAGATGTTCGGGTATTCCACCGTGTTGCGGTCCGCCACTCAGGGAAAGGCGGAGTTCACGATGGAATTTTCCCGTTACAGCCCGGTGCCCAAGAGCATTGCCGAGGAGATCATCAAGAGGTACAAAGAGGACCAGCTTTCCCAGAAGAGCAAATAGGTGAAGGGAATTTGAGAAGGAGAAAGCCGATGCAGAGTGATCAGCCCGCGGGTCAGGAAGCCATGGAACTGGTCAGGAGAACCCTTGGCAGCCCCCTCCTGCCGGGCGAACTCGGGGGCCTCATGGCCCGGGCCGGGGTCGGAAAGACGGCCTGTCTGACCCATATTGCACTCGAACACCTGTTCCAGGGGCAGCCCGTGCTACATGTGTGTATTGACGGGGTCGCCGAGAAAATCAAGATCTGGTATCAGGAATTGATGAGAAACCTGGCTTCTTCATCCCGCGATCAACTTGCGGACCTGCAGCGGCGGTTGGAGGGGAAGCGGTTCATCCTGGCCTACCTGCACCACACGTTCAGCGTGCAGAAGCTGGAGCAGAGTCTGCAAAATCTTGAGGAACAGACCGCCTTTCATCCGGCGCTGGTGGTTGTGGACGGCCTGCATTTTGATCATGACCCGAGGGCAACCGTTGCCGAGCTGCATGAGTTTGCGCGCCGGCATGGAGTTGCCGTGTGGATGTCCATCAGGACACACCGCCACATTGCCATCAGCAACGAACATGGCATTGCCTATCCCTGCCACGACAGCGACGACCTCCTTCAGGCCATCCTCTCGCTGGAACCGGGAGGCGGCGCCATAAGAGTGCGCGTCTTGAAGCATGGAGTGCAGTATCAGCCGGAACACCCGGAGGTTCTCCTCAATCCGCAGACCTACCTCCTGAGGTACCCCTGAGTGCCGGTCCCGGCTTCTTTATCCTGACATCCGGCTCCGGTATCGGAGAAAGTTCGAGCAATGGATGAAGACTTGGTCAGCTGTCTGACCCGCCAGGTCAGAGAAGATGTCGTTGAAAATTACCTGACCGAGCGGCGTTTGGTGGGGCTGCAGATCGAGGAGGTCCAGAATCAGGCGGCGGAGGTCAGGGCTCAGGCTCAGCGGACCGGTCGGTGCCTGCACCGCTTGATTCAACTCATGATTCAGCCTGAGATGGTGAAGCGGCTCTTCCTGTACCTGAAGGTCCCACCCTCCTGCTACTGGCATGATTGCACCCAGGAGCGATTCGCTCGGGGGGTGCGCTTCATCCGGGTGCGTGCGCTCACCGACCGGGGAAGGTTTAAAAAGCTCGTCTTTGAAGCCTATTTGAGGTTTTATCGGCGCATGAGAAAATACGAGGAAGCCTATGATGAGTTGCGCGGTTTGTGTGAGGCAGTGAATCTCAACATAAAACATTTTCATTGTAATTTCGATCTATTGACGATACTGAGCTTTTTGAAAAGCCTCGATGTGGGCGCCATCGAGCAAAAGCATTTTCTCGGGGAGAACTTCACTGCCGAAGAACTTGCCTCAGTAGACCAGAAGCTCTACATCCAGCAAATCAGCTTTGAGGCGCTTGAGGTCCCTGCACCCTTGTCGCTGCCCGCTCCCGAGCGGGCCGAACCGGCCATCGCCGAACTGGTGCAGGAGGTCTACGGAAAGTACCAGAAGTTCGTCAAACGACTCCTGAGATGAATCACCTGCCCTCAGGGGGACCGATGTCGATACGCGGCCATGACTTCGTCGCGCGTGAGCAGGGCCTCCAGAGTGGGAACTTCCTGTAAAATGCGCTCCCGGCCCTGCATTTCCTGACGGTCCACCAGGACCACCACTTTGACCACCACCAGACTGCTCTGACGGCAGGCGGCGATGGCCTGGAGGGTTGACCCGCCGGTCGTGATCACGTCATCGACCACCACAACTCGATCTCCGGGTGCCACCCGGCCTTCGATCAGATTCGCCGTGCCGTGGTCTTTTGGCTTCTTGCGCACGACGAACGCCTGGATGGGCTTTCCCTGCAGATGGGAGGTATAGGCTACGGCATTGGCAATGGGATCGGCGCCGAGGGTCAGACCGCCGATGGCGTTTGCCGGCACGTCCCGTATGGCGGCGAAGACCAGATTGCCGATGAGGTACTGGCCCTCGGGATCGAGGGTGACCCGCTTGCAGTTGAAATAGAATTGGCTCAGACCTCCATGTACCAGTTTGAAGGCAGGGACGTCCGAGTACTGGAAGGCATATTCAAGGACCAGTTGCTTCAAACGTTCTTTCATCATCAAATAGTCCACCATAGGTATCAACTCCAGGTGATCATCCGCACCAATCTGGCCCAGAAGCCCTCTTGGTGCCGGGTTGCGGTCAGCATACGGGCGAACCGTTCCTGTTCCTGTGCCAGTTTTTCGGACCAGGCCTGCTCCTGCTGCGCCAGTTTTTCGTTCCAGCGCTGCCGCTCCTGCGCTAGAGTCGTTTCCGCCTGGTCACGCTCCCGCGCGATCGTTGCAGCAGCTTCCTGTTCCATCCGGGTGAGCCGCTCTTCACAGGCCTGCCGCTGATCTTCGATCTCTTTCGCGGCGAGGCGCTGCTGGTAAAGAAGATCGCGGCGCAGCCGTTCGAGCTCGAGTTCCTGGGTCGCCAGTTGCCGGTCCTGGTGATGAAGCCGCTCATGGAGGCGCTGATTCTCGTCCAGCTTCTCCCATTTATCCGCCAATTGCCGCTCCAGGGCGATCAAGCGGGCGGTGATGCCGTCGAGAACTGCAAGCGAGGGGGCGGTCAGGGCCAGGTCCGGCCCCCCTGCTATCCCCCGCTCCCCGTCTGCAAGGCCTGGATCGCGCTCGGCAAATGCCTTGAGCTCGGTTTCGTGAATCAGGATCTGCCGCCCTTTGCGCTCCACCGCCAGTCTGCCGCTGGCAATGGCTTTGCGCAGCCGATTCTCACTCACCCCGAGAACAAGTGCTGCTTCTCTGATGTTTAAAGTCATCAACCAATACCTCTGCCCGGAGACCTGCCGGATGGGCTGAAAGGTTGTTCGAGACGCACTCGGACACCGATTCTCTTTATTCCCTCGGTCCCCTTCCGAGTCAAGCGTTTTGACAGAGGAAGCCCGATGGTGCTTGCGTACCGTTGGCGGGCGGCAATCTGTCGGTTTTTGCAAACACCTTCTTCATTGCGTCGGCGGATTGTGCTATTTATCCAAGTTTCCAGTGAGTCAGAATTGATATTCGTAAGGAATGATCGGAACCATTCCGAGGAGGGACCTGTGGGTTACACCATTGCCCTGGGAGGAAAAGGGGGGACGGGCAAGACGACCATCGCCGGGCTTCTCATTCGATATATGCTGAGGCATGGGATGAAGCCGATTCTTGCCGTCGATGCCGATTCCAATTCGAACCTCAACGAGGTGCTCGGGGTGCCCTTGGCGGCAACCCTGTCAGATGCCCGCGAAACAATGAAAACGAGTGTTCCGGTGGGGATGACTAAGGACGTCTTCATGGAACTGAAGCTGGAAGAATCGTTGGTGGAAAGCCACGGCTTTGACCTTATTGCCATGGGCCGACCGGAAGGGCCGGGCTGTTATTGTGCTGCCAACAACCTGCTCAGCTCGCTGCTGGAACGCCTCATGAATAACTATGAGTACCTGTTGGTGGACAACGAAGCCGGGATGGAGCATTTCAGCCGGCTGACCCAAAAGGATGTGGACCTGCTCCTGCTGGTCTCCGACCCAAGTCGCAGGGGCCTGGCAGCGGCCTGCCGCATTGCCGACCTGGTACGCAGCCTGCCCATGAGGGTGGCGAAGCCGGTGCTGGTGGTCAATCAGGTGACGGCCACCCTGCCGCCGTGGCCGGCCGAGGTTCTGAAGAACTTCGACCAAGAGCGCATTGCCCTGCTGCCAGCCGACCCCCTGGTAGCTGACTATGACTTGGCAGGAAAACCAACCATCACTCTTCCTGACGACGCTCCCCTCGTCCGGGCTTCGGAAGAGCTCTTTGACCGGGTGTTGAGGCCGGTCGTGAAGTGAGGGTCATCTGAAGACTTGCTGGAATTATTTTGGAGACTCTGTCCACGGAGTCACCCGATGACACAGCAGGCAATTCCCCAGGGTCCTGCGGGCGCTTCGGGGAGAAAAGAGCGTGTCTGTTCTGTGCAATCTTGGTTGAAGAATTAGAGGAGGTGTCCAGTGTTTGCCATTCGTCGTGCCCTGGTCAGTGTTACCGACAAAGCCGGGCTGGTTGATTTCGCCAAGGGTCTCCAGGAATTTAATGTCCACCTTCTTTCTACCGGAGGAACCGCGAAGCTGCTCCGGGAACAGGGGGTGGCCATCACCGAGGTGGCTGATTACACCGGGTTTCCCGAGATGCTGGATGGCCGGGTCAAAACGCTCCATCCCAAGATCCATGGCGGCATCCTCGGTATTCGGGAAAATGAGGTTCACGTGCAAACCATGGCGGCTCATGGGATTGAGCCCATCGATATGATCGTGGTCAATCTTTACGCCTTTGCCAAGACCGTCGCCCGCCCCGGTTGCACCCTGGCGGAGGCCATCGAGAACATCGATATCGGCGGGCCGACCATGATCCGCGCCGCCGCCAAAAATTATCTCTATGTGGCCGTAGTAACCGATCCCGACGATTATCCGGTGATCCTCGACGAACTGCGGCGCAATGAGGGGAAGATTTCTCGAAAGACCAGTCTCAGTCTGGCCCGCAAGGCCTTCTGCCTCACTCATACCTATGATGGAAACATCTGCGACTATCTTGAGGGAATGGTCTGAGACGTTAACAAGCTGCCATCGACCACAGAGAAAGAATCCTCCATGAAAGTGCTCGTCATTGGAACCGGGGGCCGAGACCATGCGATTGCCTGGAAGTTCGCCCGCAGTCCTCGGGTGAAGCGGGTCTACGTGGCCCATGGGAATGCCGGGATCGCCGACCTCGCCACCTGTGTGGAGGCCAGGACCATCGACGAGATGGTGGCGTTCGCCGAAAAGGAAAAAATCGACCTCACCTTTGTGGGTCCCGAAAAACCGCTCTCGGCCGGCATCGTCGATCTTTTCACCAGCCGCGGCCTGCCCATTGTCGGTCCTGGCCAGCGGGCGAGCCGCCTCGAATCGAGCAAATGCGATACCAAAGTGATCCTGCGGGAACTGGGGATTCCGGTGCCGTCATTCGAGGTCTTCTCAGACCCCGCTCGGGCTCGTGACTATGTGCGGCGGGTGGGCTACCCGGTGGTGGTTAAAGCCGACGGTCTGGCTGCCGGCAAGGGGGCCCTGGTATGTGACGGGGTTCAGGAGG
>Ga0255341_1002880_pt1 | contig 20441 bp, 17 predicted proteins | sample wastewater_treat_8_FD_192418 | JGI IMG/M metagenome (GOLD analysis project Ga0255341, IMG submission 192418) | Wastewater microbial communities from Lulu Island WWTP, Vancouver, Canada - plant12 | ecosystem: Engineered > WWTP > Wastewater > Unclassified | place: Canada: Vancouver, British...
TGAGAGATGGGAGAAGAGCAGGTGGTGAAGGCCGGTATATGGAACCATGCATCCTATTGTATGAAGATTGCTGATATGATCAAATGCCTCCGGTTCACGCTTGTCAAGGATGACAATCGGAGAGATATCGCTTTGCAGGATCTTCTCTTCTTCCGGAGAGATGGAGGTGTTATCAAGGATCCATTCTTTTTTTGCCATAATGGCAAGGGGCTGCTCAGTCCTGTTAAGCCGCTTTTTAAGCACAGTGGCTATTTCACCGGTGCATGCGATATGAAACCCTCCTATCCCGCGGATAGCGACGATCTTTCCTTTGTCAAGGAGCTCTGCAGTCTTCTTTACAGGAGAAGTGCCCTCTGTTGCTTCACCGGCACCTGAATAAAGAATAAGCTCAGGTCCGCATTCATGGCAGGCTATCGTCTGCGCATGGTGTCTGCGACTGGATGGGTCAGAGTACTCTTCAAAACAGCCCGGACAGGGAGGGAACATGTCCATCGTCGTCCTCTCCCGGTCATAAGGCAGGGACCTGATGATAGAATACCGCGGCCCGCAGTTAACGCAGGATGTGGCAAAGTAACTCTCATACCTGCCCCCCCTGGTGAAGATATCCCTCACACAATCTTTGCAGGTTGCAATATCTGGTGGAATCAGGCCGGTCCTTGTGCCATCATGACTTTTAAGAATGGTAAACGAGTCAGGAGGATCCCCTTGCAGGGTGTACACTTCAACAGAGTCTATCACCGATAATGGGGGGCCTGCTCTGAGATCGCGGAGGAAATCCTCAAAGTTGTCACCCCATGCATATACCTGGACTTCAGATCCCGTATTACATACTGAACCGCAAATTCCATGCGCAACTGCCCTGGCATAAACAAAGGGACGGAAACCGACGCCCTGGACAATTCCTCTTATAATGATATGGCCCTGTTTTGGCATTTTGTACAAGTAACCTTTAATTTTTTGTCAAGCGTTATTATAATAGGGTTTTGAATTGACGGGTCATGTGCGGATTGTGAATGATCCGGTAGAGCTGGTTCCCCTTTTTGTAGTATTTAACAATACTCATTATAAGAAAATTCTCGAACTCCTGGATAATAACTGGATGACTTGTGCAGAGCTGTGTGACGTAATAGGAAGGGACTATGTCAGAGATGGGTTGCTTCTGCTTCGAAAAGGAAATCTTGTTGAGGAGAAATGGAGAATGCCTGAACCAGGTAAAAAGCCGGAAAAAGAATACAGGACAAATTATAGTAAGGTGCGTGCCAACTTTCAATGTGACTTCTCAGATCTTGGGGATCTCCTGACAATTGCTTTTGCAAATGGAGAAGATCTCAGGATGAAAGGTGACAGTGTGGAAGCTGAACTATCACGGGGGAACAGCTCGATAAAAGACATTGCCAGGAAATTCGGGGTTTCGCCGGTTTTCATCAAGGGAATCGCGAAAAGAATTCCACACCTGGATGTGAAAGGTCAGGGTCTGGTCGTATTAGATGAATGAGAATGATCCAGGATACACCATCCTTAAAAACAAGCGTGATGTCACCAGGTTTCAGATCCTGGTAGATATTGCTGCGCATCAGCCTGCAATAAGGCAGCAGGAGATTGCGGCAGGTCTGGGTGTCACGCCCCAGGCAATATCAGATTATGTCAGGGAACTAACCGAAGAGGGAATGCTCAAAGCACCTGGCCGCGGCAGGTACGAGGTAACCAGGGAAGGTGTTGAATGGATCCTGCATCATGCGGAAATTCTCGAGACTTATGCAAGGCATGTCCGTAATGACGTGATAAAACAGGTTTCTGTCTGGACTGCCATCGCTGCGGAGGACCTGCAGAACGGGGACCCTGTCGGTGTCTACATGAAAGGCGGGCTTTTATATGCTTCAAAACATCCCCAGTCTGCAAACGGACTGTCTGTTTCTGATGCAGCCAAAGGTGAGGATGCAGGAATATCAGGTCTTGAAGGGATTATTACTCACCGCGAGGCGACAGTTCTTGTCTGCAAGGTTCCACGCGTGGAGAGAGGTGGCTCAAGAAAAGTCAGGCTTGATGAGCTGAAGACGGTGATAAGCAGGGCATCGGTCGTCGCCTGTGTGGGCCTTGAAGCATGGGTCTCCCTGAAAAAAATTGACAGGATACCTGATCTTTACTTTGGTTCACGTGAAGGGGCCGTGGAAGCAGCCCTGCATGGGATACCCTGCGCCATTGTGATAGTTGACGAATTTTTCACGGACTTTTTAAAACAACTTGAGCAGGCGGATCTTAGCTATGAGATTCATGACCTGGTGTCCTCATGAAGGCCATAATCCAGCCTACAAAAAAGTATTACCGGGTTTTATACATTGATACACATCATATCCGGGTAACAGGGATGCTTGAGCTGGTCGATACTCCGAAAGGAATCAGGCCGGTAAAGTACAGGATTCGCCATGCAAAGAGCGGAGGATACCGCAATACCCCAAGCAAAGACCTGATAACCCACCTGCGCCGCTCACATGTCTACCTGACCGCCGGGAATAAACCATTTGAATCGTTTTTACATGATCTTCAGATACCATTCTCGTTTGTTTCACTATGCAGGTTCTGCCTCATGGATGACAGGGTCACAGAGCTTGATAAAAAAAATACGGTAGAATTTGGCGGTGGTGAGAATATCTGCATGGATTGCGCCCGCAAAGAGCTTCGCAGGGAGCTGGTGCACATGGGACGGCTTGGAAGATCCGCTCTTTCTCATCTGGACGAGCTCCTTGAAAAGTACCGGAGCGTTGACAGGGTTCTGGCAACAATTGAACCAGACCGGTTGACAGCTGGACACACTCTCTATGATCGTCTTGAGGCACACCCTGTATTGCAGACCGCAAGAATTGAGGAACTGCCATTCCCATACGAATTTGTTGAGGCATGCGGTGTTGTGTCCCTGATGCCGGTTCAGCAGCTTGCGGTGGAATCAGGCCTTCTTTATGGCAAGGATCTTCTTGTTGTCTCTGCAACAGCAAGCGGTAAGACCTTTATTGGGGAGATGGCCGGGCTGAAGAACTTCCTTGAAAAGAGAGGCAGAGTTCTTTTTCTTGTCCCGCTTGTGGCCCTTGCATACCAGAAATATGAACGGTTTTCACAAAAGTACGGGCACCTGGCCGAGGTCTCGATCATAACTGGTGCCAGCAGGATTCAGGTCAGGGATAATCGCAGGCCAGCCAACCGCAGCAGAAATGCAGGTATCCTGGTTGCCACTTATGAAGGGATAGATCACCTGATGAGGCTGGGAGAGTCCCTCTCAAATATCGGGACGGTCATCATCGATGAGGTCCAGATGCTTGAGGATCGTGACCGGGGGCATCGGGTCGATGGTCTTATCGCACGGCTGAAGTTCTCATCTCCGCTGGCACAGTTTTTATACCTGAGTGCAACCATCGGGCACCCGAAATTACTTGCCGGCAAGCTTGACTGCCGTCTTGTCAGGTATGACGATCGGCCGGTATCACTTGAACGGTACCTGATCTTCACTGAGCGTGAACAAAAGATACCTACAGAACGGACCCTGGTGGCAGAAGAGTACAACCAGGTCTCAACAAAAGGGTATCATGGACAGACGATAATCTTTACAAACTCCCGAGCCAGGTGTCATATCATTGCAGAAAAGATCGGGGACGGTGTGGCGCCCTATCATGCAGGGCTTACGCAGACCGAACGCCGGCAGGTCGAGGAGAAGTTTGAGAAAGGCAAGCTTCGTGCCGTTGTTACAACCGCTGCACTGGCAGCAGGGGTGGACTTTCCCGCATCCCAGGTAATTTTTGATTCTCTTGCAATGGGTATCGAATGGCTCACGGTGCAGGAGTTTTACCAGATGTCAGGGAGGGCAGGCAGACCTGATTTTCACGATCTTGGAAAGGTTGTAATTCTTGCTGAACCTGGTGGAAGTTATGTCAGGGGTTCACGGCTAACAGAAGATGAAGTGGCTATGGGCCTGTTAAAAGGGGATATGGGAGAAGTGGCCCCACAGTACAATCTTGAGCAGAGCTCGGAGTTATACGTCGCAAATGCCGTGATATGCAAAGGAAATGAAGATTCGATCTATAAGACAGAGGGGTTTCTTGTCGGTGAGTCTGAACCGGTTGAGGATCTGCTTCTGGATAAGAATCTCATCTCAAGGGAAAAGGGGGTAATTCACCTGACTCCCCTGGCCAGGGTGATGGCAGAGCATTTCATCGGTGTTGAGCGTTTATCCAGGATAATCAGGCTGGTCAATGAGATGAAGGACCCCCTTGACATACTCGCAGATCTTGAATGTGCGTCTGACGAAGAGGCAGCCAGGGAAAAGATCCGAACTGATAGTAAGAGGGGTGAAAAAGAGAAGAAAAAGAAACGCCGGGGCAGAAAGAAAAAGTAAGCTTCTCACGTTTATCCCAGGGAGAAGATCTGCAGGCTTTTATTCTGTATAACAAACCCAGCGATCATATATCGGATCAGCATCAGACTCAAAAATGTCTGCTTTTTTCCCGGTGTCATTAACCCAAGTTCTTACCTGCTTAATCTCCGGTTCTGTTCCGGTGGTAAAAAGCACCTTTTCTGACGCCATGCATGCCGCAGAGATGATCTCCTGCCAGATGGGAGCATTAAATGAGTGTATCTCACCCACCATGAAACCACATGCCAGTGAAGCTTTATTTTTAATGAACCGGTTGATCATCCTGCCATCAATCCACATGGTCCGGGAGGGTTTCAGCCTTCCGGAGAGAAATCCTCTTGAGATTAATGACTCGTCATTATCATATGCCAGGGGTCTCATTCCCAGGCTTTCCATGACCATAAAACCGACTCCTGTCCCACAACAGCAGTCAAGACAGGTTGTACCCTTTTCTGTCCCAACCGTCTTTAAAAGCAGGTTGTCAATGCCCTTAACGCGGACCGGGTTTAGATCATCAGCTCCCGGAAGGGTGAGGTCAGATAACCGGTGGCTGTAATGTTCCCTTACTGCATCACTGATGGTTTCATTATCTTCCTGGTAAATCTCCAGGTCAAACTGCTCAAAAAAGTCAATCAGTGCAAGGGTAGGTTCCCGGAACAATGTTACACATCCGGTCCAGACGCCGCTCTCATCTTTTTTGGCAAAAACTGCCGGGTTATCATCTTCATCCACCAGGATTTTCCCAGCCATTCCAGGAGACCCGGTGATCAGTTCGTCCATCTCCTGGTATATGAGATCAGAAAACACCGGCTCTGCAAGAGAGATATCTTCAAGTTCCAGTATCTGTGAAATTTTCATATTTTACGCCAGAAATTCTTAGGGCTTTGAAAAAAAAGAGTTATCGGTTTTGAATTGACCCCTCAAGAATCCTGAATTGTTCACGGATTCCTGTCTTACAGGAACTCCATGTCATTCATGTACGGCCGCAATACCTTTGGAATCTCCACAGACCCGTCTTCCTGCTGGAAGTTTTCAAGTATTGCCCGCATGGTCCTGGATGTTGCAACCGCTGTGGAGTTTAAGGTGTGCACGAACTGTTTGGACTCAAAATCCTCTTTATCCCTGACCCTGATATTTAACCTGACCGCCTGGTAGGTGGTGCAGTTTGAACATGAAACCACTTCACGGTACTCTTTTTCACGTGGCATCCAGGCCTCGATATCATATTTTTTTGCTGCAACAGTCCCTATATCTCCTGTACAGATATTGACAACCCTGTAAGGGATCTCAAGTTTCTGAAATATCTCCTCGGCATTTTTGCAAAGCTCCTCATGTATCTCCCATGAGATGTCCGGGTGACAATACACAAACTGCTCTACTTTATGGAACTGGTGCACGCGGAAGAGTCCTTTTGTATCCAGGCCATGAGATCCTATCTCCCGCCTGAAACAGGGCGATAATCCGGCAAGCCTGAGTGGCAGTTCCTTCTCCTCGAAGATCTCATCCTGGTACATTGCTGCCATGGGATGTTCACTGGTGGCAATAAGATATGCATCATTGTCTTCAATTTTGTACATGACCTTCTCAAAATCATCAAGATCGGTGACCTCCTCGTAGGACTTCCGGTTGATCATGTATGGAGGGATAACAGGAGTATACCCTTTTTTCATTAAAGTGTCAAGAGAGAAACGCTGAAGGGCCAGGTCAAGGAGGACCAGACTTCCTTTGAGAAAGTAAAAACCTGCACCTGAAGTTTTCGTCGCCCGCTCAAAATCGGCCCAGTTGTTATCTGCGGCAAGCTGACCATGATTCTTCAGTTCAAAATTAAAAGTCCGGGGGGTCCCAACCCTCCTGATCTCGACATTTTCAGTATCATCTGCCCCAACAGGAACACTTTCATGGAGAATATTAGGGATACGCATGAGATAATTCCTTATCTTCGCAGATATCTCTTCCATCTCCGTTTCATTCTCTTTTATTTTTCCCGGAAGGTTTGCAGCTTCGGTGATGAGTCCTGATGCATCTTCACCTGCCTTTTTCGCACGATTTATATCATGCGAGATAGAGTTTCTTCTCCGCCTTAGCTCATTTGTCTGGCCGATTAACTCACGGTGGCGGATGTCCTGCAGGAGCAGATCATCTACCCATGCAATCTTCTCCACGTCATTTCTCTTCTTCAGATCTTCCCTGATGACATCCGGCTTTGCCCGGACGAATCGTATATCAAGCATTGAAGTACACCTGGATCCTGGTAATATGGCCTGTTTTCAGGATTGCCTGTACCATTTGTTCTCCCACTACATCACAATGATCACCGTGATCATAGATGGAAATTAAGGGGGTACTGGTTTATCTGAAAGGTAAGAAGCCCATGGCTTAAAAAAAGGTTCAGGCTGAACTTTTTGACGGTTCAACCTTGGTTTTGATAACTTCAACACGGCGGATCGGGTGGAGCTCTTTTACCTGTTTAAAGAGTTCTTTTGCAAGATCGCCATTGATGATATTATTAACAAAAACCCCAAGTTCATTCTCTTTACCATAATTCAGGACTTCATTGGTGAGAATTCTTCTTATTTCGTGTTGCTGGCTCTGGTCTGCACGGGTAAGAGTGAAGCAGGTGACAATTGCACGTACTTTCCAGCCATCTTTGCTGGTAAAGTTCACAACACAGTCAATCCTTGAGGTCCGCCGCTTTACCATTGATCTGATAAAGTCACGCGCCAGTTCATGACCGGTAAATGATGTATATGCCGCGTCACCTGCTACATTGGTGACCTCAAACTTCATCTTTACATTCTGCTTGGAATAGTCATTCACAAGCTCTGAAAGCGGAACCTGAATGGTCCGGCCGATGATCTTCTCCGGGTCATCTGCCACCGTGTCTCCAAGGTATACTTTTCCAACATTGTCAGGGCTGTATATCTTGTACCAGGATTTCGCTTTCCATCCATCGACTCTTCTTCCTGTTGGTTTTTTCGCTGCCATTATTCACACCTTTTTTAATTGTGATGCATATGTTCTGACTTCCTGTATTAATGTCATAATTTTCAAACCGGCTTGTTTCCGGCTTTATTCTTAACTCCTGATCTTCCTGTCTGCATGGATTTTTTGCAAACATCATCTGCTACGGTGAGATTCATGAGATAGTCGTCCATTGAAGCAATTACTGACCTGACTCTGGTGCCTGCAATGCGGGTAATGACAAAGTCCCCTTCAGCCAGGGTTCTCATCTCTGACAGGTTATCTGTTGATACAGAATCAGCGATGCATTTTGCATGGCTATGGTTTGTCCTGATACTGCCACGGATGATCATGAGCCAAGGACCTCAGTAACCTGCCTGGTAAACTTTTCAAGATGTTCACAGGCGATCGTCGCCCCTGCACGGTTCTGGTGACCTCCTCCATGTCCTCCATACTCAAGTGCAAGCTGATGAACAACTTCTCCTGCATATTTTCCGCTTTTTCCATCTGTTCTGATGGAACAGGAGCATGTACCGTCATCTTTTTCTGTTGCCACAATGACCGGGGAGATCCCCTGGATATTTCTAAACACGATATCGGCCAGGTCACTTACGAGATGTTGATTGCTGCACATGATATGGCTGGTCTTAACACCCGGTGTCTGCTCAAGGAACCTGTTCATCTCCTGTATGAGTGCCAGGCGGTGTGCCCTTGCTGTCTCATAAGCTTTATCTATTAACTTTGATGACCGAAGGCAGAGAGATACAGCTGTACTGCCTTCTCCAGCCTTTCCGCAGGAGTCCACGACAAATGCCATGTTGTGGGCATGTTCGATAACTTCCCTTATGAGAATCCACTGGTCTCCCCAGAATGAGTCCATTGTCTCCACTTTACACTTCTCTGCAGAATGAAGAACAATTAATGAGCATAATATGTCCCATTGCAGGTTTTCACCCGAAACCGAGGCACTGATGATATTTTGGGACTTATCTTTTGATCCGGAAATTCCATGGAGAAATGGTTCAGTTGACAGTTCAACCTGTTCTTCCGGTGTCCGGCCTGGAAGAGTAACTCCCCTTTTTTTGCTGATGACTCCGTTACCAAGGGCTTCAAGATAGATCTCCTGGTTTTTTCCGGCCAGGGTCTGTCCGTCCCCGATGATTCCAAGAAGTGTAAGCCCTGCAAGATCCCTGTTATCTCCAAGGGCATTGGCAACAAGGTATGCAGTCCCTGCAGCACAGAGTTCAGTATCACCATCTATGCCGTCAAGTCTTGGATTTACGTGATGTGTACCTTCAAAGAAGGGGAGATGATGATCGATAACCATCGTATCTTCAGGAAGTCCTGAAAGACCTGCACCAAGATCGCAGAGGAGCAGGGGCTTTGTCTTTGGGAGATTATCTTCAGATAACCTGTGGGTTATCCGGAGCCTGAATGGAATATCTGCCCTGTACAGGGCCATTGCCATGACAGATCCTGCTGCAATCCCGTCTGCATCATGATGGCAGAGGACTTCAACGTACTTCTGCCTTAATAATTCATTTGCAAGATCTTTTGCAGCAGTTTCAATGGACATATCAACCGTAGGATTACCTGGACAGGAGAATTTCTGCAGTTTCCGGTTTGTAAACCCAGCCTTTTGGAAGTTTTTTGCTGCCTACATAGTATTTAACAAGCCTGCGGACCTTGGATTCTGTCAGCATGAGCTGTCGCTTGTTATGGACATCGCGGGTGTTCTCCGAGAGATGCTTGCGCATTCCAAGAGCCTTCTCGATAAGGTTCCTGAGGTCTTCTGGAATTTCTGATACCAGATCATTTTCACGCAGTATCTGGGTGATCTTCTTTCCGGTTGCAAGCTTGACACTTGGGACACCATATTTATCCCTCATCACAAGCCCGATCTCGGCTGTTGAACTTCCTTGTCTGCGCAGGTCTATTATCTGCTTGATGATGGCTTCCTTGTCAGTGTTGGACCACTCCGGGGCCTGTGTCCGGTAAGGTCTGACTGAACGTGAAATACCTCTTCTACGGGCATGCATTCGTGCCATTTCTAAATCCTCCTGAAAACAGAGCAAAATCCTGAGAGAGAAAAGAGTCAGATATGTCTAACCTGCCAACTCTCTGCAATCCCAAAGCCTGAAACAGGCAGTGATCTGTATCACGTCGGATTTGCGTCTGCCAGCACTATGAAAAGTGCGGTATATTATAAAGCGTTACAGGTGATAAGAATACCTGTCACTTGCCAGTCAGTTACCGGTTGGTAGCCGGTCAGGTGCCCCACTGGTTTATAAGATTAATAAGTGTGCGGAACCCTTCCAGTTCAAGAGCAACGACCTCGTCCCTGGTCATTCCCATCGATGTCTCGCCATCAGCGGTGAGCATGTCAGGCCCCCGGATGACTGTTCTGTCTCTTCCGTCGGCAGATAATACTTTTTCAGCTTCTGATATGTGAACAAAGGATCTGCCTGGAAGTATGATCGTGTCCGGGAGGGTGGAGAGATCCAGCTTAATAATATCATCAATGGTGATGAGATCGGCGATCTCTTTTTTTACCCTTATCACATGGGCTTTATCTCCCCTGGCGGCAAGGATCTTTTCCAGGAAGGGACCGGCAATGGAACCGGTGATAACACCCGCCTGCCCTCTGATCACAGGCAGATGCTGCAGGTAGCCTGGGTCTTCTGCCAGGATGAATGGCGAGCCTATATCAGGATCATAAAGCGGTGTGCCAGATATCCTCATACTGGTTAGCTGCCGCGTCTTCTTTACCAGGTCTGCAAACTCTTCTGTTGTGTGTATTCGCTGGCCCGAAATTATTGGGGCATTTTGCAGTATCAGACCCTGCTCAGGGGTATTTGCAAAACGCATCAGTATTGCTCCTTTCACTCCGGCCTTCTCAAGCCAGCTGATGGTATCCCGGAGGACCTCCCCGTCATTGACTCCTGGAAGGATCACCAACGCGGCATATACTTCAATTCTCTTCGCAAGCCGGTGCAGGATCTCGAGCGAGGCCTCTGGTGTCGGATCTTTCATGTACTTGCGGCGAAGCTCAGGGTCACTTGCAAATACTGTAAATGATATCTCCGTAAGGTGGTTTTCTATTAAAAAGTCAGCAATGCCAGGGTCGTCAAATCCTTTCCCACTTGTGTACCCGATGTGAAGGGGTGCCTCAAGCGAGGATAATAATTCTACCAGGTCGGTGAATTCAGGGTAACAACTTGGGTCCCCTCCTCCTGATATGGTAATTCTGGAGAGATCACCGGAGAGCATCTGTAGATCAGCAAGTACCTTCTCTGCAACATCCCTGAGTGGGATGAATCCCGAATATTTTTCCTGAACGCTCCGTGAACAGTAATCACAACCCTTAGTGAATGGAAGGCAGTATTTACATCCAAATGGAGGAAGGTCCTTTGCGTGTTTGAAATAACAGTATGAACAAAACCCCCGGCAGTCAATTCCAGGCCGGCCTCCTATGTCCACGGTCAGGTGTACCATCCCTGATTGGTCTGTACCATGAGCGGAAAAAGAAACCGATCAAACAGTATCTTTATCTTGTTAAAAGATCCACCTGATTCCGCGCCTCAGTGGCTTAGCTGGCAGAGCGGTTGACTTGTAATCAACAGGTCCCGAGTTCAAATCTCGGCTGAGGCTCTATAACAAAAGTTCAAGGCTCTAAATATTAGAAACATGAATTGAACTTCTTTTCTAATTAGTGAATGGGTCAAAATGTTCACGGCGTGAATATTTTGATATTGTCGAATGGCATAGTCTGGGTTGACCAACGCCGGGTGTCATGAATCGTCTCCTGCTCTCGTTCTGATCCATAGGATCAAATTCAGATCTTTGAAATTTAATATATATACCTGCTATAATTTTTATAGATAAACTTTTGTACTACCTGGAGTGGAGAGATTGAATCCACAACTTCAATTTTTTTTGTTCATAGGGGGGTCTTTACAGGAAGTGGAACATCTGGAACATGTGTACCAGGTTGATCAAGGGTTAGGTTGGGGGAAAATTCGGATCAGCTGCATAGAGCCACGTTATTGTCTCTTGAGAGGTTAGTCATAGAATTACTGGGTGAAAAAAGATCTGGCTGTCTGGTGGCTCTGTGTGAACCATTTTCCATTTGATTGATATGAGTGCTTCATATTGTTCCCGGTGTATCTTCTTCAGCTTTCCCTGATGAAGCTCAGTGAAGCGTCTTTTACCTATACCTATAATGGTCCCGGATCTTCTGCAATAAATATTGTCTCTCTAAAAAATGGCGAGATATAGATATCACAATTTAACGAGATTCTGGTTTCTGACATTACCTGGACCGATCCATTCTTTGACCGGAGTTCAGGGATGAAATTACCTTATATGGATGAATTCATTAACGATGGCCCTGATTTCATCTTCTTTTCCATATATCCTCTCGCTCATACCACGATCTTTAAACTCTTCAAGCCTTCTTGCTGTTGAATCAATAACACTTGCCGGAAAAATCCCGTCACTTTCAAATATTGCACGTTTTTCCAGAAGGGCCTGTGCCGATTCGACACAGGAACCAGGTAACTGTTTCAGCGACTTAAGTTTCTCCCGGTTCCTCTCATCAAAGAGGTTCCCATCCACGTAAAGGTCCCTGGCTTTATCAAGAGCACCAGGCATCCTGATCCCATGCAGGCAGGCAACAACAAGCCCTGCACCAAGATTATACACATCAGCAGAACCGTCAGGGATCCTGAACTCTATCGTCTGCTTAGACATTCGCACAGGCACATCTGGTGGGAATGCAGGATTAGCTGTCTGGATCATCCTGTTGCCGCCAGTCCATCCAAGTGGAACCCGGACGACAACCGAACGGTTCCTGTCTCCCCAGCAGACATTGGTAGGAGCTTCCTGGTGTGGAACAAGCCTGAGGTAAGAGGTTGGGATGGTGTTTCCAAAAGCAGTTAACGGGGTGGAACATTCAAGAAGACCTGCAATCATCTTCTTCGCAAGATCAGATAGACCAGATTCATCAACCATCAGGTTTACACCATCCCTGACCGCCATCATGTGAAAGTGCAGGCCCGACCCCGCCTTTCCTATAGTTATCTTCGGTGCATAACTTATCGTGACACCTGCTTTCTCTCCCAGCATCCTTACGATCCACTTTGCAATGATAAGCTGGTCAACCGCGTCCTCGATGGGCTGAGGAAGGAACTCAATCTCGTGCTGCTCATAAAGGGTTTTACCCATGGTGAAACAACCAACCTCTGAATGACCATATTTTATTTTACCTCCTGCTTGTGCAATAAGCCTGAGGGCCTCTACCCGCAGATTTTCAGACTGGGAAAAAGGGCGCGACTCGTGGTATCCTCTCTGGTTAATACAGGGGTACAACGGTTCTGATTCAGAAATCACATAATATTCAAGTTCAGCAAGGGCATGGAACCTGGCACCAGTCTCTTTTGTAAAAGCAGCATGGGCTTTTCTGATGATATAGGAGGGATCACTTTCCAGTGGTTCCCCGTCGCTGTTATAAAAAGAACAGAGGAGCTCCATCGTCGGTACATCGGAGAACGGATTAATAAAAGCCGTTTTATACCGTGGGATCACGTAAAGGTCACTGGACCCTGCTTCAATTGAAGAAAAGAGCTGGGAACCGTCGATCCTCTCGCCGTCTGTAAGGATGGTCTCAAGATGATCCTTGTCAGAGATGATAAAATTCAGGGTTTTAAGCCTGCCGTCCTCTCCAAGATATCTAAAATTGATCATCTGTATCCCGAGCAGTTCTGATGCATGGATAAGATCCTCACGGGTGAATTCTTCCGCAGGCTTGCCCAGTACCCGGACCAGCTCATGCGGAGTGTGAAATGTTTGTGCCTGATTCATCAGGCCTGTACGATATGAGAAAATAAGTAATAACTATTGGCAACAGTGCATGACGAAAGGTCTGGAACCTGGCGTGAAAAATCATTCATTCCAAAACCCTTTTATTATTGTGAATGATGCAGATGAAAACAGAGTGGGCAGGGTAATACCTACATGCATCCCGCTGTATATTTTTCGGCGCTTTGTATTTCATGCACGATAAATATATGTTCAAGATCTATTCATGAAATATTAAATACTTTCTCTGCCATTCTAAAATTTGTCATATTTGCGGAGTATTTCCCAAAACACTAAAATTCCATCGAGTTTCATTACTCTTATTTCATCGAGGTTGATGTTTTTTCCAAAAACCGGATCAAAAGAGTATAAAGTATATCAGACAACTAAGTAATGATACTTCGGAGTTACTCTTGGAGTATTCCATACCTTCATGCTTCAGGACAGATAGCCTGATGTGTGGTGTATGGGTTGTATTCATTCGGAGGACATGTAATGAACGCACGATTTGCAGTTGTCATGATGGTGCTTGTCGCACTTGCAGTCATGGCATTCCCCGCTACTGCAGCAATCAACAAGATCCCTGCCGGAGGAGAAGTCTTCCTCGGTGAGAAGGGACTTGATGTCTCTGCAGCAGCCGGTGGCTCAAGCCAGATTGCATGGTGGCAGCCAGGTACCAACACTGAGACTGAGCAGCCTGCAGATATCCAGCAGGTTACCAATGCACAGTCATTTTATGTTTCTCCTGATATCTTCGTCGGAAAGACCGGCAACTGGTATCAGTGGAACGGCAGCACAAAAGGCCCGCTCGCATTCAACATCAAGGAACCATCCCTCAACCTTAAGGTCTGGGACGGATCTGTAAATGAGGATGTGACTGGCAAGGCAATTCCGGTAGGCAACTACGGGAACTTTGTCGTTGAGACCAACATGCAGAGCATCATCACCCGTCCAGGGTACCAGCCTGCAGATGCACCTTTCAAGATCAAAGTAAAGAGTGCAGACGGTGGTGTCTACACCAACCTTGTTGGAAACAACGGTAAGGAGATTGCGCTGACCCAGCTTGCTGTCAACCAGCAGCTCTGGTACTGGGTATCCCCTGACAACAAGCACACTGAGCCGGCATCCAACGATGGATGGAACACTGCAGCCGAGGACAAGTACGGCAACCGCATGTACAAGGCAGGTACCTACACAGTCTGGGCAGAGTGTAACGCCAACGGAATGAAGGATCAATATACCGCACCTGACGGTTCAGACTACACCGGGAAGACCATCTCTGCAGTAAAGAGTGTTCAGATCGCCACCGACCAGGTGAAGATCGAAGCCAACAAGGACACTGTAGTCCGTGGCAACCCATTCTCTGTCACCATCACTGGTGTCCCGAACGCTGAGTACTATGTCTGGGCAAAGGGAACCGGCTCAATGACCGGCCAGCCTGATGACCAGCCACCGATGATCCTGTCCACCCAGGTTGACGTTAAGCAGGACGCAGCCGCAGGACCATACGAGATCGGTAAGTACCAGTACGAGGGAGGAGCAGGGAAGAGCATCAAGCAGGATGTCCCCGATGATCCCGAATTCCATGGAACCAAGTTCTACGCACTTGTAAAACTGAATTCCAGCGGAACCAGAACCGTTGAGTGGAAGTCTTCCAAAGACACCAAGGACAAGAAGTACACAATCCGTGTCGAACGCAAGTCCGGCAGCCAGTACAAGTCTGATGAGGTCGACGTCAAGGTAGAGAAGGGCGATGTTACTATCGTCGCATCTGGTGACCAGAGCTACTACCTTGGTGAGGAAGTCAAACTCTCCGGTACCAACTCCGAGACTGACGTTACCTATCTGTTCATAACCGGTCCAAACCTCCCGAACGCAGGTGGTATGCTGAAATCCCCACGTAAGGAAGTCAACAATGACCAGCCGGCATCCTTTGACCAGGCTGATGTTCAGGATGACGACACTTACGAGTTCAAGTGGCAGACCGCCAACCTTGAGATGGATGCAGGTACCTACACCGTTTACGCAGTCAGCGCTCCGCGCGACAAGGATCACCTCAGTGACGCACAGTATGACACTGTCTCACTCGTGATCAAGAAACCGTACATCCAGGCAACCGCTTCCGCAAGTGTTGTTGCAAAGGGTGACAAGATGTTCATCCGTGGAACTGCAGAGGGCGACCCGTCAAAGGGTGTTGCAATCTGGATCCTTGGAAAGAACAAAGTACTGTACGCAACTGAATCCGTGAACGATGACATGACATTCGAACACGAGGTCAAGAGCGCTGCAACTTCATCTCTCTATGCAGGACAGTACTTCGTCGTTATCCAGCACCCGATGTACAACAATGAGTTCGATGTCTACCCAGACAACCCACTTGAACCACAGAAGATCCTCGGTGCATACCCAACCCGCGACTCTGAAATCTTCAGAATCGGTGGTGCAGGAGCACTTCAGGGAACTGACGCTGCAGAGGCACTTGTCAAAGCAATTGACTCAGCAATGGTAGATGATATCTACACCAAGATGCAGTTCCTCGTTGAGGAGCCCAAGGTCACCATCAACCCGATCGGTGAACAGGCTGTAGGTTCCAAGTTCGAGATCACTGGTTCCACCAACCTCATGTATGACGACAACGATCTGCTTATCGAGGTAACCTCATCCTCATTCAAGCCGACCGACAAGTCACAGAGTGGTGAGTTCAACGGCGCAACCGGAACCATCAAGGTTCAGCAGGGCACTGATGGACTTAACAAGTGGAGCTTTACAGTTGACGCAAGCACCTTCAAGCCGGATGAGTACATCGTCCGTGTCTCTGGTGTCACCACCGGTGTTGTGGAAACCGCACTCTTCAACGTTGTTGAAGCTGGAGCAGTCCCTGTAGCACCTGTTGTTGTGCCAACCGAAGCACCAGTTGTTGAAGTAACTGAAGAACCAGTTGCAGAAGAACCGGTAGCTGAAGAGCCTGTTGCAGAGGAAACTGTTGAAGAAGAACCTGCAGCAGAAGAACCAGTCAGCAAGACTGCGTAAATTAAATCAGGTTTAACATCTGATTTCCCTGGAAACCCAGGGTCTTTTTTTTGTCCTGATATCCCGTGACTGGAAATTTTTGAACTATTACTCATCGACTCATAGCAGATATTTTATTCCGGTCTCATGAGATATTAAGACTTACACGTAAGAATGAGTCAAACCGGAATAAAGCGCCCTGGATAGCCTGGTGTGATTCAGAACTGTAACCTGATAATCCTGTTTTTTTATCGGGCTATTGTAAACCGCCATCCACAATGATATGATCTGACCAGTGGGTCAGGCGGACAGGCAATACATTCAACCTCTATTCCAGGGTCGATGGTATGAGCAAATATCTCGTAATCAATAATGCCGATCGTCTTACAAGGAAATAATGGCAGCCCTTTTCTTTCCCTTGCTACATGGGTTCTGCATGTGGTCATGAATAATTCCATGACTCCTGGCATGGGTTTGCGGATTTCATAAGTGTTAAGGAGTGAGAATAGCCTGTGATTAAGAGCAGTCTCCAATGACTCAAGCCCCCCGCATGGAGGAAGACTAAGACGATTCATTATCCGTTCAGCTTCGATCCTGGAGAACTCTTTCCAGGCGGCAATATCACATTCAAGAGCAATATCAAGTCCGTATCTCTTTTCAATCTCCAAAAACCATAATCCATCGATAGCAAGCCAGTTTTTAGCTGCATCAATCAGTTCTCTCTTCAGTTCTTCCGAGTCTTCTTTCATACAACCAGTCTCCGTTCAAAGAGTCGGATAGCCAGGAATGAAAATATTATCGTTCCCATAACAATCCATGAAATATTGAGTGCCCAAAGAGGTACAGAAGTTTCAGTTAAAAGTCCCCTGATGAGACTTACCACGTGGGTGAGCGGTAAAAGTAAGAGGGCCAGAACCTGAACGATCTGGGGGAGCAGATGCAAAGGGAAAAAGGTTCCAGAGAAGAGGAACATTGGGGCAACAAAGAGGGTTGCCGGGTATGACATGGTATCTATCGAGGGTGAGACTGCTGAAAAACACGCTGCTATTGAGGAGAATAATACCCCTGCAAGGAATGAGAAAGGAAGTGCAATAAGTAATCCGACAGGAGAGGCAAGTCCAAGCAGAAGGAGCACGATGCTTATTGACAGGGCAGAGATCAATCCCCGTGTTGCCCCCCAGAAGATCTCTCCCAGGATCACTTCCTGGATGGTTATTGGTGTCGCAAGCAGTGCATCAAATGTCTTCTGATAATACATCCTGACATAAGTTCCGTACGCACATTCAAAAAAGGAAGCATTCATCACCGATGCAGCAAGGATTGCAGGGGCGATGAACCTGATATATGGAACTCCTTCAATGTCGGTGATATATGCTCCGATCCCAAACCCGATCGCTCCAAGGTAGAGAAGAGGTTCTATAAACGGCGGGAGCAGGTTCACACGGATATTTCTTCGAAATACTAAGGCATTGCGAAACCAGACCCTGGATACACCAATGAGCAGAATTCCGGCTTTTTCATTGATCTTAATTTTCATTCGCGAATCCCCCTCCCGGTAAGCATTAAGAAGACATCTTCAAGTGACCCCGGACGGGTGATTACCCGGATCTCCCTGAACTGTTCAGTTAACCTGTCTGCCAGCTCACGGGGTTTATCAGTGCGGACCTGTATCATCTCTCCACCAGTCCCGTAAGAGATATTTATCGAGTCCAGGTACCTGGTCACCTGATCACTTTTATCAGTCTCGACTATATCCATCCCGATAAAGGTTCTGACAAGTGCATCAGGAGATCCGTCCACCAGAATTTTGGCATGATCCATTATCACAAGCCTGTCACAAAGCCTGGCAGCCTCGTCAAGATAATGCGTCGTCAAAACGATGGTGTGTCCTTCTGCACGCAATTTCAGAAGTTTTTCCCAGATGTGGTGCCGGGCCTGCGGGTCCAGCCCTATTGTTGGCTCATCAAGGATTAACAGGTCCGGATTGTTCATAAGGGCTCTCGCAAGAAGCAGTCTCCTTTTCATACCCCCTGAAAGTTTCTCGATAATAGTATCTTTTTTCCCCTCAAGTTCAAAGAACTCAAGAAGATTTTTAGCGCGTTTAATTGCATCATCCCTGCCGATATCAAAAAACCGGGCATATACCGTCAGGTTATCAAAAACCGACAGGTCAGGATCCAGGTTTGTCTCCTGTGGGACTACTCCAATCCTCTTACGGATGATCCTCCCTGAAGTTTCAGGATCATCTCCGAACACTCTTAATTTTCCACCAGTTCTTGGAGAGACACACTGAACCATCTTCATGGTTGTGGTCTTTCCAGCACCGTTAGGTCCAAGAAAGCCAAACAGTTCCCCCCTGGTTACTGAAAAGGAGATCGAATCAACTGCCGTCAGGTCACGGTACCGCTTTGTAAGGTCTTTGGCCTCAATCACATACTGGGACATATACTGGTGTAAATGATTAATGGTTACAGGGTCATCATAAACCATCCCAGGAGGAAACCAATTATTGCTCCTCCGTTCAGAGGAGGAAGTCCTGCCTGTGGCCTGCCGGAAAACACCGCACGCAGGAGGATACCAAGTCCTGCAAGGGATCCAAGTATGGTTCCTATTGCCGTAAGGCTGAATATTCCGACTCCTCCTCCAGGTGTGAATACACAGGCAGAAGTCACCAGAATTGATGGCATAATAAGATCCCCAAGACCCATCAGGTATGCCGCACGGTCATGTTTTGGTTCTTCATCATCTGTTTTTATCGTGTCAATATTACCACCAATCCCGTCGCGGATGAATGAGTATCCCTCTTTTTTCGGAACTACGACCATTATGGGCATTTTACCTTCAATGACTCCATTTGCCAGGGTAAGCATGTGCTTTGTCTTGTATACAGATATCGCGTCATATACCGCGAGAAGGATAAGAAGGAGTATCACAGGGATCGGTTCAAGTGATATCCCAAACATTGATGCAACTCCTGCGGCAAGTAAAACGCCAAGAATATCAACGACGTACCATTCAGGATACTTCCATAACAGCAGGGTAGCGACCCCTGCCAGGGCCACGCCAAGGAATAAAGCCGGGCCTTCCTGGGTAACAAGGGCCAGTAACCCTGAGAATACGTAAATATATGCAATGAAAAGGGAGATCCTTATTATCCAGCCCAGGATCCGTTTAAATTTATATTTTATCAGGATAAGCATAAGGGCCGTGAACCCAAGAAGCATCGCGATAAACCACACCGGGTTTGAGATGGACTGGGGGTCTTCAAAGACCGCATATCCTGACGCGGACATCGGTGCTGCAAGGAGAACAGATCCTGTCTCAACAGCAAGGAGCATTACCGGCATTGCAAGGATGGCAAGATATTCCCGGATTTGTTCCTTTGATCTCATGATAACCAGTACTTAAATCATGGGAGAACTACCTATCTGAATATATGGATGATCGGATCCTTCTGGCCGGGATAATCCCTCTCCTCCTGGTATCATGTGGATGTATCCTGGTAGGTTCTGCTTTCAGGTTTCCAGTTGAAGCAATTATCGGGCTGCTCCTGATAACTCTTCCGATAATTTTACTCACCTGGTATATCCTGGTAAGGGTAGAAAACCTTACGGCTGGTGTAAAATTCCAGGGCAGAATTATCCATCAGGCAGTAGATAATCAGGCACTGGATATGAAGCGGAAATATGAAGAATCAAAAAGGGCGATGATGGACGTTCAGTCAGAACTATCCAGAAGGATATACCGGTAGGCTGATCATGGGTGTAGCACTTAGGGACATTTTAACCGGGTTTAAACGGCCGGCTGGTAATGATGAACTGAAAGGTATTGCCGCAATCGATTCGTACAATGCCTTGTACCAGTTCCTGTCCATAATACGGCAACCGGATGGCACACCACTCATGGACGGGGAGGGAAGAATAACCTCGCATCTTTCTGGCCTTTTCTTCCGGACTGCTAATTTCCTGACCCAGGGTATCCGTCCGGTCTTCATCTTTGATGGTCAGCCGCCTGATATGAAGAGCAGGACCATCCAGGAAAGGAAGGAGATTCGCGAGGAGTCCAAAGTAAAATGGGACCAGGCCAGAAGAGAAGGTGACCTTGCCGGCGCATTCAGGTATGCCATGTCCAGTTCTGCAGTTGACGAGTACATCCTCTCCTCCGCAAGGGAACTTATCCGGCTGATGGGACTGCCGGTCATAAATGCTCCATC
>Ga0255341_1002901_pt1 | contig 20326 bp, 11 predicted proteins | sample wastewater_treat_8_FD_192418 | JGI IMG/M metagenome (GOLD analysis project Ga0255341, IMG submission 192418) | Wastewater microbial communities from Lulu Island WWTP, Vancouver, Canada - plant12 | ecosystem: Engineered > WWTP > Wastewater > Unclassified | place: Canada: Vancouver, British...
CCATGGCGGACCTGCTCTCATTATTAATCCAAGCTGGGTTGTGGAAAAAATTTCTGTCGACGGGTCCCGACCACACGGTCCCCTTGCCTTTGGATTGAGGGGTCCGTTGGGGGGTGGATCTGAAGCAAATTGTCCTTTTTGTTGCCCAGACACGTCCTGTCAGCAAAGTCTGCCACCCATTCCCGGCGCCATAGCGGCTGTCAACCGGTCCCCGATGCCCCGGAGTTGCAGAATCAACCGGGCCAATTCTCCTTGTTGCATACATCCACCTCACGTGGGGGGTATCGTTGATATGGATCCCTTTGTCTCCAACAGCTCTTGCAGGGGACCCTTTCGTATCGGATTTGGGGCTCCCGTGGGGTTGGTGATGACGTTTCAGCGTCTCGTCGAGCTTCGACGAAGGGATCTTCGCGGCTGCGATGCGCTCCTTCAGCGCGAGGAGCCCCTTGGCGATCTGCGGGCTGACGTTGCCGTGGTTCATGGGCGAGCCTCGTCGTGACGCTCGATCGGGAAGTGTCTCGTGTTGGCGAAATCACTCATCGGAGGCCTTCTTCCTGCGGGACGCTCGCGGCTGACTCGTCGCCGGTGCGCTCCCCTCGGCGAGACGCTTGGTCTCGGCCACGACGCGGTCGAAGTCGCTCTCGAAGAGGTGGTCCTGCACGATGCGGTACTTCTCGAACTCGCTTTCGGCGTGGGCCTTCGCGATCTCGGCGGTTACTTTGCCGGCGTCGGAGAGCACCGCGAGGTCGGCCACGTCGAGGAATCGGTTCAAGCGCGTCTCCCAGTCCTGCATCGTCATGGGGATCTTGCGGAGCGCCATGCTCTCGGCGACGTCGAGGTACGCGGTCACAAGCCGCGAGAGCTGCGCGAGTTCGTCTTCGGTCAGGTAGTTCTTGGCGACGACGACGTCGAACTTCTGGATCTTGCCATGGGGCGCGTCGGCCCAGGAGTGCAGCCCCATGTGCTGCTTGTTGGCGTCGGCGCGATCGACGATGACTTCGGCGGCCGTGTGTCCGTGGATGGCCCAGTGCAGCTTGTTCTGCACGGTGGCGAAGAAGCGCTTCGTGGCCTGCGCCGTCACGTCGTAGTCGATGGCCGTCGCGTAGAGGTCGGTAATCTTCTGGTAGAACTTCCGCTCCGAGAGACGGATCTCGCGAACGCGCTGGAGCTGCTCCTCGAAGTACTGTTCGGTCAAGACCGAGCCGCCGCGCTTGAGACGCTCGTCGTCCATCGCGAAGCCTTTGACGGTGAACTCCTCGACGACGCGCGTGGCCCACTTGCGGAACTGCACCGCGCGCTCGGAGTTAACCTTGTAGCCGACGGCGATGATGGCCGAGAGGTTGTAGTGCTTGGTGTCGTAGGTCTTGCCGTCGGCGGCAGTTATCCGAAAATTTTGGAGAACTGCGTCCTCCTGCAGCTCGCTGTCCGCGAAGATGGTCTTCAGGTGGTAGTTGATGGTACGGACGTCCACGTCGTAGAGCTGCGCCATCATCTTCTGGCTGAGCCACACGTTCTCGTCGGCGTAGACGGCCTCGACGCCGCCCGCGCCGCTGGCTGCCACGAAGGTCAGGTACTCGGCCGCCGAGGAGCGCACGAGGGAGATCTCGGGCGGCTTCTTCTTGCGGGTCATGGGGCGCGTCCTCCGCCTTGCTTCACTCGATGGCCAAGCTCGATTTGCACGGTTACTTGCTCGGTGGCGATACCGCGCAAGTCGTTCCTTTCGATGGATTGACGGGCGACGATGTCACACACGGTCGAGGACCCTCACGTCGATGAGCGCCTGTAGATGGTCGCTCAGGCTCTTCGGCACCGGCCCGCCGTTGATGAGGACCCCCGCCTCCATGTTCTTCTCGAGGGCGTGGCCGGTGAGGTTCGCGCTCGTGATGAACGCGCGCGCGCCATCCACGACCGCGACCTTCGCGTGGACCTTGCCGTCGACGAAGGGCTCGGGCTTCTCCTTCCACGTGAAGAGTTCTGCCATCGGCACGCGCGAGCGCATCGTTGCCGCCGGGTCGTAGTTCAACGTGCCACCGTGGCTCGTCGAGGCCTCCAGCAAGATGCGGATGCGAACGCCTCGGCTCGCGGTGTCGTTGAGCGACACGACGACGTTCGGGACGTCGTAGGCCACGAAGCTCACGAGAAAGAAGTCCTTGGTCGCACTGGCGATGAGATCCAGCAGCACCTGCTCGGTCCGGCGCGTCGGGACGAAGCGCGTCGTCGGACCGGTCCACACCAATTCGACGCTCAGCTCACGTTCGACGCGCAGCCGTGCTTCGGCGGCGCCGAGCAGCATGCCCGCGACCTCGTCGCCGCTGGCCTGCACCTGCCCCCACGCCGCGACGACGCGGCCCACGGCAGCGCGCGCAGCGGGCGTGTCAGCCAGCGTGTTCGCGTTTGGAGCTGTGCTGGAGTTCGTGAGACCACGCAGCGCCGATGCAATGACGCGCACCTTCGCGGGAGAGACGAGAGCTACGAGGTCGACGACCGCATCAAGGAGCGCCTGCATCAGAACCCCTTGAAGAAGGCCGCGTCGTTAACCTGGAGCGTCGGGATGACGAGCGCGCGGTCGAGATAGCGATTGCCGCACTCGCACGACGTCTCGGAGACGAACGAGCAAGCGTGGCACGAGGCAGCGTGCAGCGACGAGTCGGTCCTCGGGTTGTGCTCGGCGCAGAGCGGATCGGACGCGCAGATCTTCGCGCGGTCGAGTGCCTGCCGCAGCAAGCGTCCGAGGTTCTCGGGCTTGCCGAGGTCGACGAGCCCGCCGAGCGTGCCGTCGGAGTCGGCCGCTGCCGTGTAGATCAAGATGCCCGCCTGCGACTTGCCGTCGTCGGTGTCGGCGTAGACGCGCTCGCGGATGCTCGCTGCGTTGTAGCCGCAGTCGAGCGCGAGCTCGCGGATGAGCAAGTGCGCGATGGTGTGAAGCAACGCGAAGCGCATGCCGGGGAAGCCGGGATCGGGCTCGAGCCCCCGACGCGCGCGCCAGCCACGGTGGCCTCGACGAAGCTCGGCCTCCTGCCTCCACACGCCCGGCCACTTCGCCCAGTCGGAGAGCGCCTCCTCCGAGAACTGGAGGAAGATGCCCTCACCGTGGACCTGCGTGGCGGGCACCCAGTGGGGCGCCGTGCGGCCGATGGGAGCGCGCGGCGCTCGCTCCGCGCCAACGCCCTCGTTGGGCGACTCGACGCGCGTGAAGCCGAGGAGCGCGTTCACCTCGCGCAGCCGCTCGAGGAGCAGCACGCGTGAGAGGTGCTTCTCGAAGCCCTTGGGCACCTCCGCTTTCTTGCTCATGAAGTGCGGGTAGTCCGTGGGCGGCGTCGGCGAAGTGAGCACGTCCCACTCGGGCCCCTTCAGATCGAGGTCTTCATCGCCCACCGCGCCGCCGCGATAGGCTTGGATGGCGTCCCACACCTGTTCGCCCGTGAAAGCGTCGATGCCGGGGAGTTGCGCCGACTTCTTCAACGTCTTCACCACGGCCGCCGCTTCGACGGTGCTCTCTACGTCCTCGAAGAACGTCCAGCCGTCGGCGACGAGCTGCGCGAGCGGGCTGCCGGTCTGCGGGATGGCGAGCACCGAGAGCGTCACCGGGAACCAGCCGTTCGTCGCGCCGAGCAGGATGGCGCGCGGGACTTCGGCGCAGCCGTCCTCGAACTTGTTGAGGTGCGGATGACGCCCACGACAGCCCGGCAGGTTATTCTTACCGACCTGCCCGAAGGCCTGCGCCATGCTCTTGGCAGCGCTGCACGAATCGCAGCGCACCCAGAGGTTCTCGGTCTGGAGCGAGGCGCCGCTCTCGAAGAACCGCAGCGTTCCCTTGCAGGCGCTCGGTCCTCCGTGAACGAACCAGTGCCACGGGAAATCGTCGAGGTGCCCCTCGCGGCACGCCAGGAGGAAGCGCGCGGGCACCGCGTCGGCGTCACGGGCCTTCTGGTCACCGCGCGAGCCGGTGCAGCCCTTGTGGACGAAGCACGTCCGCTCGGGACGGTAGCGGTTCGCCTTCAGCTCGAAGAGCCCCGCGTCGAACGGCGAGAGCAGCCCGCACTTCACGCAGCGCATCCAGCGCGGGAACGGCTTCACCGGCACGCCGATGAGCGCCTCGGCCGAGAACGGATCGACGACGTCGCTGTCGGTCAGCGGCGGCATACGTAGCGACTCGACCTGGTCGCCGAGGACGCGGCGCACGTTCGTCAGCAGCCGCGCCTCCTGGATAGGCTGGCAGCGGCCGATCTCCCAGCGGTCGATGCCCATCGTGACGACGGAGAGGTTCGGGAGATCGATCAGCGCGCCGGGGCCGTAGGTCCAGAGGAGCTGGCTCGGGCGGACTTCGCCCACCGGGGTCTTACTCATGGCGTCTCCTCCACGTCCGCTGCTTCATCCTCGGGCGTGGGCCGTGGGCGCCAGACCGGATCCTGGTTCGAGCGATCGTCCTCCATCACGAGGTTCACGCCCGGCTCGACCTCGCGCATCGACATGGGCACCGTCCACGTCGACCACGGCTTGATGCCGGGTGCTTCGAGGAGCGCGTAAGCCGTCGGGCCCGCGCCGTACTTCTGGTACACGAGCACGCGCCCGGGCACCGCAGCCTCCTTCGCCCACTCGTCGGCGCGGCTCTTCATCTCGGCCATCGCGAGGTTCTTCTTCGCGGAGTCCTCGGTGACCTCCCAAGTGCGCTCGGTGACCGAGTCGACCGTCGAGACCACCTCTGGGCGGCTCGGGCTCGTGAGCGCACCCGCACCCGCGTTCGGCGCGAACGGCTCGAAACGGTTCCGCATGACGGCGAGCATCGCGCCGGTAAGCCCACGGTCCATCGCGCGCGGCGAGAACGGCGTGACAGACTGCGCCTCTACGTGTTGGTAGAACGTCGCGTGGTAGTGCTCGAAGGTCTCGTAGTGCGAGAGGTCGCGCGGCCGCGCCCATGTGAGCACCGCCGCGACCAGACCAGGGAACGCACGGCCCACGCGGCTCGTGGCCTGAATGTACTCGGCGGTGCCCTTGGGCTGGCCGTTCACCACCATGACTCCGAGGCGGTTCACGTCGACGCCGACGGAGAGCATGTTGGTCGCGAGCACCACATCGATGGGCCGAGGAACCTCGGGCGCACGATGGTTCTTCGCGAGCCGCGCGGCGTTCGTGTCGTAGGCCGCGTCGAACGGGATCTCGAGCTGGTCGAGGTACTTCGGAATGTCCGCGTTGCTCACGCGCGAGGTCAGCTCGGCGATGGTCGAGACGGTGCGCTGCTCGAGCCCGGGTCGCTGCACGAGGCTCATCTTCACGCGGTACGAGCGGGTCTGGACGTCGTCTTCCGCGAGGCGCTTCATGCCGCCGAGCTCGCGCAGCGAGTTGAAGTAGCCGACCATCGTCATGTACGGGTCGGCGACCTTCCCGAAGGCGTCGAAGAGCCCCTGCGCCGCCGTGAGGAACGCAGTGTACGTGCGGATGAGGACGGCGGGCCGTGAGCTACCGGGCGAGCAGATCCCCATGTAGCGGCGCCCCGGCTTGCTCTCGACGGAGCGCTGCACCGAGAAGAAGTCGTCTTCGACGTCGAGCGCCTTGGGCGGGAAGATTGCGAGGCGCCGCATGAAGACGTTGCGCACCTGGTCCGCCGCACGCCGCACCGTTGCCGTCGACGCGACGACCTTCGGGCGCACCTTCGTCTTCCCGATTCGCCAGGAGCACAGGTCATCGACGGCCGTCTCGTAAAGGCCGACCATCGTGCCGAGGGGGCCGCTGATGAGGTGGAACTCGTCCTGGATGATGAGGTCCGGTGGGCGCACGCCGCGCACCGCTTTCACCTTCGCGGCCGGGTGTGGCTTCTTCGCCTTGTGGCCGCCGCCGCAATCGTGGCCGGGCCAGAGCAGCCCGTGGCGCTCGCACTCCTCACGCACGTTCCCGAAGAGCGTCCGCACCTCGGCTCGCCACGCCATCATTGCGAACTTGTCGACGGTGGCGATCATCATCGTCGGAGGCCGGTGGTAGATCTCCTCGTCGACGAGCTTCACCGGCAGGCCGGGATGCGCGTTGCTGCTCGACTTCGCCTTGCTGAACTCGCACTGCGAGAGCTTGTCGCCGCAGTAGATGGCGGTGCGCCCGGCGGTCTTGTCTACCTCGATGTCGCGCCCCGGCTGAATCTCGGTGCCGCACCAGGGGCAGCTCGTGAGCTGCGCGGGCGACGCGATGCCGGCGCGGTTGCGGTCCTTGTCGCGGATGGCCTCGATGGCTTGGTGTGACTGCTCGGTGCTGCCCGGCGTCACCTTGTTGCCGACCCACAGGCCGAGTGTGAACGGCTCCGCGCCCCACTTGGCGACGTCGGCGGTGCGGATGATCTCCATCGCGCAGAGCAGCGTCGCAGCGCGCTGGAACTGCTGCAGCGTCAAGAGGCGCAGCGTGTAGCGCATGATGACCGTGAGCCCGCGCCCGCCATCGAGGTTCTCGACGACGCCCTGCAGGCGACGGATGCCCATCGCGAAGGCGGCGACGCCCAGGTACGCCTCGGTCTTACCACCGCCCGTGGGGAACCAGAGCAGGTCGGCAAAGGCCTCGGTGGGGCTCGTGCGGTCCGGGTGCTTCGGATCGGCAAGCGACGGGATCGACAGCAGCAGGAACGCGAGCTGGAACGGGCGCCACGAGCGGTTCTTCCGCACGTCGACCGAGTCGAACGTCAGCTCCTCACCACGACGGCGCTTGAGCGCGTAGATGCCTCGGACGCGCTGGCGGGCCATCGAACGGTTGGCGAAGCGGAACGCCTCCAGCGCCTTCGCATCGGCGAGCAGCACCTTGAGGCCCGCGCGCAGGCGTTCGAGGGTCGTCGCACAGCGATCGAGGGCTTCCTTCGCCGGGGTGTCGTAGCCCTTGATCTCTTTGCCGACGCGGGCGCGCTGGTCGCCGATCCACGCGGCGTAGTCGTCGACGAGCGTCTTCAGCGCCTCTTCGAGCTCGCCCTTGTCGAGATCGGCGAGAGACAGCATGTCGAGCCAGCCCCGCTCGATCATCTTCATCATCGCGGGGCGGTCTTCGGGCTCGAGGCCGGGCGTCTCGGTGACGGGCACCTCGAAGCTCGGGATGACCTCGGTGCGAACCTCGATGGCGCGTGTCGGATCGTCGTCGGGGGTCTCGGCGTGGACGGCCACGCCGTGGCCCACGGCGAACTCCACCTTGCGGCGGTAGATGAGCCCGAGATGGTCTCGCTCGGCATCGTCCACGACGACGTCGTTGCTCGGGCGACGAAGGAACACGGGCGTTCCGGTGGCCTCCCCCGATCCCTGCACGCTCAGCTCTGGCTGGAAGAGCCACGCGCTGTCGCGGTTCGTCTCGGGCTCGCGTTGGTCGTTGACCAAGAACAGCGTGACGAGGCGCTCGCCCTTGGCGTTGGTGCGCACGGCACCCTGGATGCGAACCTCGTCTTGCTCCGCGTCGGGCGCGATCGGCTTGATGACGCCGTCCTCGAGCGTGAGCGTCACGAGCCCGCCGCGCGGCGTGCGGCGCCAGACCTTCACCTTCGTGTCCTGGACCTCGCCGGTCTCGCGGTTCTTCCTCGGGCGCGTGTAGTCGTGCTCCTCCTTCGGAACGCGGGCGTAGCTTCCCCAGCGAGCAGTGACGTCAAGCGTCTTCACGTCAGGCCCGACGCAGAACGTGAGGCCGAGGCTCGACGGCACGAGGGACTGGTTGTTGGTCGTGTCGATCTCGTCGAGCGCGTCGTCTTCGGGCTCGACGCGCCCGCTCGCGCGATTGAACTCGGCTCCAGGCTCGTGGAGCGGAGCCTTCTCCTCGTGCTCGGAGTCGTCCTCTTCGTCGGCCGCCGCCGAGGGCTCGACCTCGTTCGCCGTCGTCACGTCACCGGGCGCGCGCGGAGCGAGCTTGCCGACGAGGTAGCGGTCGCGAACGCTCATGTCGATGACCAGCTCCTCGGGGCCGTTGGCCGGGCCGAGCAGGTCGTCGCGCGTCGCTAGCTCGAGCAGCTCGCGCACGTAGGCGGCGTCTTGGATGAGCGGGACGTTGTCGGGCGACGACACCCCGTCGCGCGCGAGGACCGCCGAGAGGTCTTCGGGGCGAAGCCGCGTAACGAGCCCCTGCGGCAACGTGAGCCCGACGTCGGTGAGCGAGCCCGCCTTTTTCACCACATGCAGCTTGTCGAAGTAGAGCGTCGTGGCTTCGAGGTCGGTGCGGATGCGGAGGATGCGCCCCACGCGCTTCAGTGCTCCGGCCGCGTTCACGACGATGACCCAGTGGCCAGGAGCGACGGCGCTGCCAATGCGATCACCGTCAAGCCGAACGACGAACGGGCCGAGCGACGTCGCCTCCTTGGCGAGCCATGCCTGTGCGTTCGGTGCGGTGGTCGTCGTCATGCGCGGATCTCCATCTCGTTACAGCTCCACTCGTGAGAAGTGCGGGTACAGCCGGTAGAACTTCTTGAACACGTCGACAGGGTCGACGCCCAGCTTGGACTCGATGACCTTCGCGAGGTCGAACCCGAGCTTCTTGTGCGCGTTGCTGTTCGACTCCATCGTGAGCCGCTCCAGCGAGGACAGCGCGGGCAGCTCGATTCGGTGGGGTTCGTCGGGCGTCGAGTAGAACTCCCAGCCCTCGACCAGCTTCTCGGTCACCGTGTCTTCCCGAGGAACCACGATCAGCGCCGCCGTCACCATCGGCTGGTCATCGGCGTAGTGCGTCGCCAGTGCCCAGACGATCTGGCGGTCCGTGAAGCTCAGGGCCTGCTTCTCGACGGCCAGCTTCAGCACCTGGAGAAGCGTCGGGCCGTACTTCTTGTGCGTCATGGCATCGGCGGTGAGGCCGGCGGGAACGAGCGTTCCCAACCGCTGCTTGAACTGCTCGAAGCGCCACTCGGCCTTCGTCGGCTTCTGGGCGCGGTCGGCAGAGACGTCGCCATCGACCTCGACCGACAGGTCCTTCCCGGACGGCTCTTCGCCACCACTGCCGAGAGAGGTCGGGTTGCCGTTGAGCGTCACGCGCAGGACGCTGCCGACCGGCACCGTTCCGACGGTCGCCGCGAAGCGCTGGATCTGCGAGGCGATGCCCTTCGGCGCGGTGTAGTCGAACCAGATGATGGCCGGCGTCGTGAAGGTCGTCTGGTCGAGGAACTTCTCGAGGGTCGAGTGGACGCACTTGATAGCGGCCACCGGGCGGTTGAACCGCTGTCGCTTGTGGACCTCCGGCTCCGACTCGATGCAGGTCAGCTTGCCGACGGTACGACGGTTCTTCTTACGACCGATGCCGATGCGAGAATGCACGAGGCGGAAGTCCTCGAGGAACGGACCGCCGAGACTCACGTAGTGGTACTTCTCGAGCCTGAGCTTCGGTGCGAGGCGCGTCAACAGCGAGAGGAACAGCTCTCGGTCGACCGCCTTGTTCGGCCGAAGCCGGTATGGCAGTGAAGACCCACTCATCGATCAGGCCCCCTTCTTGTTGGCCTTCACGAGTTGGATCTCGAAGCACTTGTCGCCGACGATGCCGGGCTTCTCGTTTGCGTCGTCGAAAAGCATCTTCGACACCGCACGCACCTCTTCTGCAGAGCGCGAGAAGACGATGCGCCGCGCCGACGGCGTGCTGCCTTTCGGTTCGGGCAGCGCGCCCTTGACCTTGCGAGGATCGAACTCGAGAACGTCGCTCCCCTTCTTGCTGGCCACGCGCGGAGAGACCGCCTCGATCGCCTTGCCGAGGGACATCGGCTTGGCGTCAGACCAGTGGCTCGCCTGGTCTTCGCGCGGGTGGTTCTTCCACTGATTCGTGTAGGAGATCCAAACCCGCATGCCCTCCTTCATTTTGACGAGGGACTCGAGCCACACGTTCGACGACGTGTCGAGAGCCCGCTTCGTCGTAGTAACGGGCAGCTTCTTCGCGTCCTTTGCGCGGAACTCGATGATACCCGTGATGACGATGAACTGGTCGTGGTAGAGCGGGATGCCGTCACCCCAGCCCGTCAGGCGGTTCTTGTCACCGACGATGACCGCGCGGTCGTTGCAGAGCACGGTCCACCCGGCGGTTGCGGAGTTGCGCTGGCCTGCGAAGTCGCCGTCCTCGTCATCATCGTCCGCGTCGTACTGGCGGCTCGTGTTCAGACCGACCGTGATGGAGACGAGCACGCCGTCGATCGTCTTCTGGTAGACGTAGGGCGCGGGGCCGTCCTTCCGCTTGGAGACGAGCACCTCGACGTGGACGGGCTTCACCGCCTTGCCGTTGAGCTCGATCTTGAGGCCGCGCTGCAGGAACATCGTAAAGTGGTGGGAGATCGCAGTCTCCACCTCGTTCACGAACGCGGCGTTCGCGAAGTGTTTGGCGACGCCGGGGTACAGGTCCTTGACTACGATCGTGGTGCCAGGCTTCGAGAGCTTCTCGTTGGCGTTGCTCGGCACCTTGATCGGGAGCTCGCTCCACTCCTTGTCGTCGAGCCACTTCGAGTCGATGTGGACCTCGAACGTGTCATTGCCGTACCGCGTCTTCACGAGCGCATCGGTGCCCATCTTGAAGAGAGCGCGCTTCATGCCGACGCCGTACATGCCGATCGTCTCCGTGTCGGCGTCGCGCGTGTCGTCTGCGTCGCGCCCCATCTTGAACGCGTACTTGATAGCCACCTCGCGAGGGATACCGCCGCAGTTGTCCTCGATGGAGAACTGGTCCTTCGAGAGCTTGATCTTCACGAAGTGCTTCCCGTACTCGACTTCGTCGCCGTTCGCGAGGCGCAGAGCGCCGTCGAGGCAGTTGTCGATCAGGTCGAGGATCGCGTCATCGAGGCTGATGTCTCGGGTGAGCATCGACACGAAGAACTGCTTGGTGGGCACCGCTTTCGCGGTGTCGCTGCTGAGCTTCATTTGCTGGTCCTCCGTGTGCTGACCTTCTTCGCAGGCGCGGCGGCCTTCTTGGAAGTCGTGGCCTCTGGCGCATCGACGAAGACGAGCGCGCCCTGACCAGCAGGTGCCGCCTTCGCGCGGCCCTTCGATGTGCGCGGCTTCGCGGCGAGCGCAGACGCTTGCTCTTCTTCGTAGCGTTGACGATTCAGTACCGCGAAGCGCCGGATCACCTCGGCGCGCGCGGCATCGGCGATCGTGAACCGGACGCGGTCGCTCTCCGCGAGGTTCGGCTGCTCGTGGTAGCCGTGCCCGAGGTCGAGGTCGTCCCAGCCGTAGGCGCGCATGACAGCGGCATCGATCTCGCGGTGCATCTCGCGCAGCCGCACGATGCGCGGGTCGACGTCCTCAGCGTCGTGGAAGCGGTTGTAGAGCTTCGTGAGCCCGATAGGGTTCGCTGCGTCGGTCATGATCTCGCGGCGAGCCTGCAGGTACTCGCGTCCGAGCTTCTCGAAGGCGGCGAGCACGTCGGGCGCCGGGAACGGGAACGTCTCTACGGCGTCCGTGTGTGAGAAGTTCAAGTCCAGCTTCATGCGTGAGGACTGCTGCCAGACCCACGCCGACACGGGCGAGGAGTTGAAGAGCGCGGCGTGCGCGTACGGCCGCCGGACGGAGAAGACCGCGCACTTGTTGCTGAAGATCCCGTCGTTCGCGACCACCGACGGGGCGAAGTACTTTCCGACGATCGCAGAGATCATCACCTCCGGCAGGGGCCTGAGCTTCGAGTCCCAATTCGCCGGGTGCCGTTCGAAGACGTGGCCTCGACCCACGGCGTGGTAGAGCGCCTTCGCATCTCGGCCGAAGAGCCACCACTTTCGCTTCCTGCCCTCAGCCGTGGCATTTCCTCCAAGACGGTCTCGCTCCGGCTTCACCGTCGTGACCACCCGGTCGAACGGCAGGACGTAACGTCGCGCCCGCTCTTCGGTCCAGTCCCAGAAGCTGATGATCCATCGGCTTGGCCGCTGTTCGGGATCCTGGTTCAGATCGTCCCCAGTGATGAACGGAAAGATCACGTCGGCGTTGGCCCGCGACGCATCGATCATTCGCTGGGCCTCTTCGAAAGGCACAACGAACCCCATTCCAAGCGGGATCGATCCCTGGAACGTGAGCCCTGCATGAGCTTGCAGAGGCTTCGGACTCCATTCCTCGTGCTCCGATAGAAATGCCGAGATGAACGCCACAGGGCGCCCAAGCAACGACTTCTCCCCCGCCCACGTTCCTCGATGGACGTGGACCCGGCTCGTGACGACGTTGGCCTTTCCGGGCCAAGGTTCGTTCGGGTAGGCTGCGTGGATCACAGCACCGGCAGCCATCAGAGATTCAATGCCGACCTGTCGCGTGTCGCCCTCGGCGATGGTGTTCACCGCCAGGAGCCCGAAGCCACCTTCCTGGCGCAGAAGGTTCCAGGCGCGCAGGAAAAAGTAGGCAACGAGGTCAGCCGATCCGCGACGTCCGTCTGCGATGTGCGCAACGAGCCAATCCCGGTACGCCGTGCCCGCGACCCCCGTGATGCGCAGTCCTCCAAGGAACGGCGGGTTGCCGATGATGGCGTCGAACCCCGGCGACGCACCGTGGAAGACATCGGGGAACTCCAGCGGCCAGTGGAACGGACGACGGGCGCCAGCGCTCGGCGAGTCCTTCGCGAGGTCCTTGACCGCGAGCTTCACCAGCGCGTCGGTCGCGCGCACCTCGCCCTTCACGACGCGGTCGGCGTCAGCCGCGAGCGCAGCGATGCGCGCCTCGACGTCGCCGCCGTCAGCCGCGAAGACGACGCCAATGAAGGCGTCTGCGATCAGCTCGGCGGCCTCGAGCTTCTTGCGCGCGTCGGCGTCGAGCGTGGCCATCGCCTCGACGTCGCGAATGTCGCGGATCGGGATCTCGTGCAGCTTGCGGCGTAGCTCGACGGCCTCGGCCACGGCGCGCTCGATGGCCTTGCCGAATAGGCGGCCTTGCTTCGTTGCAGCCGGGTCGAGCGACAGCTCCGTGAGCTGCTCGAGACGACTGATGCCGAGCAGACTGTCGCCGCGACGGAGGTTGTGGTCGAGGAAGCCGAAGGGGCGACCCTTCGAGAGCGTGACGAGCCAGAGCGAGAGCTTCGCCAGCTCGACGGCGAGCGGGTTCATGTCGACGCCATACAGACATCGCTCGGCCACGACACGCCGGGCGTTCTCGGCGCGCGCCTCCACGCCGGGCGGCATGCTCTCGACACTGGTCCGCGGCTCGTGGACCTGGCCGGTGAGGTCGACGATGCGACCCGCCGCCTCTTCAATCGACCACGCTTCGACGAGGCGCGCACTCAGGAACCGGCACGCCTGGACGAGGAAGGCGCCCGAGCCCATCGCGGGGTCGCAGACCTTCAGGTCGAGGAGCTGTTCGGGCGTCTTCAGCTTCCACTCGGCGCGCGGCGCGCCTTTCGCAGGGCCGTCGTAGACGAGCGGCGTCAGCGTTTCCTCAACGATGCGCTCGGTGAGGCTCTTGGGCGTGTAGTGCGTGCCGGTCTCGCGCCGATCGGTGCCGAGCACCACGACGAACGCGCCCTTCGGATGGACCAGGGGGTAGCCCCACGGGTCGGTGCGCATCAGCCGGACGTAAGGCGCGAGGCGATCGCGGAGCTTCACATCGCCGCGACACGCGGAGAGTAGGCGCGCGTCCTGCTGGGGCTCGACCTCAGCGGCCAGGGCGTTCCTGATGGCCGACTCCGAGCGCTTCGAGCGATCGAGGAGCAGGCTCGTGACGGACGCCTGGCCGTCGAGGCGGGCGGACTCCAGCTCGCCGAGCGTGACACGCGCGTCCTTGGCCTGCGCGCCCGCTTCAAGCTCCAGCGTCACGTCCTCGACGCGCGAGACGGTGCGTTCGAGCAGACCCTCGTAGACGTGACCGATCTGCTCGACGTCGAGCGCGCGGTAGGAGAGCGTGCGCCCCTCGAAGGTCTGGATGGCTTCGAGCAGCAGCAGCACGGTTCGGTCGTCGATGGGCAGCGGCGCGGCGCGGTGTTGGCGCCACGACGTGCCCTTGAGCCGTCCTTCGAGGAACGGGAATCGGTCGGGGTCGAAGAGCGACCCGCCCATCGCGGGCAGGCGCAGCGTCGGGTGATCAATGCCGCCGAAGACGGCGCGGAACACCGCGAGCAGCCGCGACCACGCAGCGCGCCGTCGTTCGAGGATCTCGTCGCTCTCGGCGCGGAGCTGCATGCGCAGTGTCGAGACCGCGTAGAACGAGTCGTAGCGAGGCTCGCCCAAGAGCAAGAGCCCGCGCTCCTCGGCGGCGAGCAGGAACACGAGCCGCATCATCACGGTGAGCCCGGCCTCGTACAGGTCCTGGGGCTTCACGTCGCGGAGCAGCTCGCGGTTGCGGTCTTGGTCGGCGCGGTCGAGCGCCTGCACCAGCACCTCGATCGCGCGCCGGACCTGATCACCGAGGGCGTCGGTGACCTCGTCTTGGTGCTTCAGCGAGCGCTCGAACAGCGCCGGGAGCCGATCCTGCGCCGGCGCGAAGAAGCGACGCACACCGATCAGCGACACGAACGCGCGCAGCGTTGCGGGCTCCTGGCCCCAGATGCGCGCGTACCAGCTCGCGAAGGTCGCCACCTGGCCCGTGGGCGCGTGGACCAGCATCCAGCGCTCGCCGTTCGTGACGAGCCCGAACGACACGCTCAGCGCGCGCAGATGCATCGCCATGCGGTCGCCGGGCGAACACGAAAGCCCGCCGAACTTCATCGACGCCGAGAGGTCGGTGTCGGGTGGGAAGACGTGGACGGGCGCGAGTACCGCCCCGCCGTGCGTCGGGTCGATGAAGACGAGCTCGGGCTTGATGGTGGTGTCGTGTTCCGGGAGCGCGACGACCGAGGCCGGGACGTCCTTGCCGGGCTTCAGCAGCGAGTCGTCTGCCTCGAGCGCGGTACGCAGCACCTCGTCGATCCACGCGGTGTGGAGCTTGTCGCGGTCGGCGTCGTCACCATCGACCGCGTCGCGCCACTCCTCGTAGGCGCTGCGCAGCCGCTTGGCGTGCGAGGCGTCGAGCTCTTCGAGCCCCTGCGGGAACACCTCGCGGAGCACCGGCACCGCGAGGAACGGGCCCGAGACCTCGAGCAGGTTCAGCCACTCGTGCTTGGCGCTCACGACTTCCTCCGCGTGGCGAGTGACTCGGGCACCAGGAGGATCACCGAGACGGGGAACGTGTGGTCGACGAGGCCGGTGTGGCGATCTTCGATGGCGAGGCGCTCTCGTTCGCGCTCCTCGGGGATGCGGCGCAGGCGCGCCTCGAGTGCGAGCCTGTCGCGCCGGAGCTGCGTTCGTTCGTCCTCGGAGAATAGCGAGAGCTGCTTCGGCTCCTCCCGCTTCAGCTCGGCCTCGAGGTTCTTGGCGAGGTCGTCGAGGAGCTGGGTCATCTCGTCGATCTCTTTGCGCTTGCGGGCTTCGATCGTGGACCCGAGACCCTTGAGGCGGTCCCTTGAGCGCGTGGTGACGGCGCTCAGGACCGCCTCGGTGTGCTTCGTGAACCGCGTGCGCAGGGCATCGAAGAGCGAGTCGTCGATGGTCCCCGGCGCCGACGAGTCGAGCCAGTCGCGCAACTCGCCAACCCGCTCCTCGCGCTTGAAGGCCGCGTCGCGCAGGTAGCCGCCTGCCTCGGTCAACTCCTCGTGGAGCCGATGGTGGTTGCCACCCGTGATGACGAGGCGCGAGACCACGAGCGCGGCGGGCGCATCGAGCTTCGCGTCTGGCAGCGTGCGCACCGTGACGCGATTCAGCTTCTTCACGTCGTCGCGAGCCCAGACCTCGGCGCGCAGGAGGCGCAGGCTCATCTGCACGAGCGGGTGATTCAGGTGGACGAGCACTACGTCGTCGCGCCCCTTGGCGACGTCGTGGTCGAAGGTGATGGGGCGGATGCGCTTGGTGTATGGGTGCTCGAGCCCGTCGAGGCACCGCGACCACGAGCCCGCGAGCGCGGGCATCTGGAACACGCGGGCCTCGGGAAGGTCGGCGAGCTTCGCGGGCGTAAGATCGGGCTTGTCGGTGAGCGCCAGGGCGACGCGCACCACGCGCTCGATGCGGTCGGGCGTGAGGTGCTGCTCGCTGCGCGTCGTCGTCAGCCGCTCGTGCAGCTTGGCGATGCGCTCGCGCAGCTCACGCTCGGCCTTCACGTAGCGGCGGGCACGCTCGATGCGCTTCTCGGCGAGGCCGGTGTCGAGCTCGCGGCGGCGGCCTTCGAGCAGCGCTGGCAACTGCGGGGCGATGACCGGGTTCACGCTGCCCATGTCGGCGCGCATCGAGTCGAGCTTCTTGAGCGCACGGAGGATGTCGTCGCCGTGGCCGCCGCTCGCATCGACGGGATGCCAAATGACGACTTCGCTCTGCTTCTGCCCGTGACGGTCGACGCGGCCGTTGCGCTGCTCCATCACGTTCGGGTTGTAGGGGATCTCGACGTGGACCAGCAGGTTGCAGTGGTTCTGAAGGTCGATGCCTTCCGAGGCCGCGTCGGTCGCGAGCAGGATGCGCACCGGCGACTCACGCGGATCAGCCTGGAACGCGGCCTTGATGGTTTCGCGCTCCTTCGGGTCCATGCCGCCGAACAGCAGCGCGAGGCGTTCCCCGCCGAGGTCGTGGCTGGCGAGAATCTCGTGGAGCCACTTCTGCGTCGCGCGGTACTCGGTGAAGAGGATCACACGCGCGTTCGACCACTGGCCCTTGGGGCGTAGGTTCTCGTCGAGCCAGCGCAGGAGCGCTTCGGCCTTCGAGTCGGGCTTGTGGCTTGCGTGCTCGGCCCACGAGCGCAGGCGCCCGAGGAGCTTCTTCTCGTCGGACGTGAGCGGGCGCAGGCGACGGCTCGCCTCTTCGATGGCCTCGGACTCGGCGGCCTCGCGCGTGTCGTCGTCGGCGTAGTCCTCCTCGGTCTTCGCGATCGCGCGCCGGAGGATGCGCTCGTCGAGCCCCGACGTGCGGCGCGCCTCGCCCTTGCCCTCGATCGTGGCCGTGTGCCGCGCGAGCGTCGACATGAACGCGGCGGGCGACGACGCGAGGCGTTTGCGCAGGAGCTGATGGACGAAGTGCGAGGCGGCGCCTTCTCGCTCGTCCTGCTTCTCGCGGCTCGCGATGTACTGATCCAGGAGCTGGCGGGCCTCACGCTCCTCGGCGGTGTACTCGACGTTCAGCGCTTCGAGCCGCCGCACCGGGTAGAGCTTCTTGCCCTTGGCATCGACGAGGTCGCTCTTGAGGCGGCGCACCATCACGCGCGCGAGCTGGTCTTCGGGCGGCAGGATGTTGCGAGAGAAGCGCTGGTCGTCGAGCAGCTCGAGGAGTGCCGTGAACGACTCGGTGTAGCCGTCGTGCGGCGTCGCGGTGAGGAAGAGCTTGTGCTGGAAGTGCGGCGCGAGGAGCCGCACGAGCCGCGTGCGCAGACTCTCGACCGCGTACTTGCCCACGGTGGGCGCGACGTTGTGGGCCTCGTCGACGACCAGCATGTCGAAGCGACGCGGGAACGTGGGCTGCGGCGGAAGCACGTCGCGCAGGAGCCGGATGCCTTCGCCTTGCTTCGCCCAATCGATGGAGGCGATGAGCCTGGGGTACGAGGTCCACTGGTTCGCGTGCAGCCCGCGCTCGCGGCGCGAGCGCTTCACCGACTCGGTGTCGACGATGCGGAACTCGAGGCCGAACTTCTCGGCCATCTCGCTGCGCCACTTCTCCTGCAGCGACGACGGGCAGAGCACGAGGATGGTCCGCGCACGATGGCGCAGGAGCATCTCCTGGATGACGAGCCCGGCCTCGATGGTCTTGCCGAGGCCGACGTCGTCGGCGATCAGCAGGTTCGTGCGGGCCATGTCGATCGCGCGCACGAGCGGGTCGAGCTGGTAGTCCTCGATGCTCACACCGCTGCGGAAGGGCGCCTGGAGGTAGCCGCGATCGGCGTTGGTCGCCGCGCCCCAGCGCACGGCGTCGAGAAAGGCTTCGAGCTTCGACGGGTCGTCGAGCGCCGAGAGCGTAGGGAGGCCCGCGCGCTCGATGACGTGGGCGCCGGGTTCGAGCTCCCAGAGGACTTCGATCTCCTCGCCGAGCGCGTCCTCGTCGATCGACGCGAGCTTCACGAGGTTGCGCTTCGGCAGCTCGGGCGAGACCGCCGACGCATCGACGTCGGAGACGATCCACTGGCGGCGGCGCACCTCGACGAGCTGGCCGGGCTCGGGTGCCGTCGAAGAGAGCACGGATGCCTGGGTGGCGACGGCGTTGGTCATGGGCGGCGCATCCTCTCGCGGCGGCGTTCGAGGATGTGCGCGATCCGCCTCGCAGCGATCTTGGGTTCCTCGTGTGCCCAGACGCGGATGACCTTCCAGCCGTGGGCGCGCAGACGCTCGTCGGTGTCGTGGTCGCGCGCCATGTTGGCTTCGATCTTCGCTCGCCAGAACTCGGCGTTCTGCTTCGGCCACGTCGCGTGGGTCGGGCAGCCGTGCCAAAAGCAGCCGTCCACAAAGATCGCGATGCGGAGCCCGCTGAACGCCACGTCCGCGACTCTGCGGGGGTTCGTGAGGACGGGGACCTGGATGCGGTAACGGAGGCCGCGCGCGTGCAGTTCGCGGCGCAGGGCCGACTCGCAGGACGTGTTCTTCTGCCGAACACGCTGCATCCGCTTCTGTGCTTCAGCGGACGACGGCGCTACCTTCGTGCTCGCGGTCATCATTCCGCCCTCTCCGGTGTTTCGCCGACGAGGAGGGCCGGTCGACGTTCTTGACGTTCTTGCTGAAGGCGTCGCGGTGCTGCACGACGTGCTCGATGATGCTCTCGCCGATGACGCGCCCGAGATCGACGGGCACGGCGTTGCCGATCATGCGCCCGAGCGCCTTGAACTGGATCTCGGCGTCGTCGGGGATGAACTTGTAGTCCTTCGGGAAGCCCTGGAGGATTGCGCCCTCACGCAGCGAGAGCCCGCGACGCTGGGTCGGGTGTCCGAAGCGCCCGTTGCCGAAGCCGTAGAACTGCGTGGTCAGCGTAGGTGCGGGCTCGTCCCACGTCATGCGGCCATACACGCTGGGGTACGTCTTGCCGGACTTCTTCTTGTGGCAGTCGGCTCGCAGCTCCGGCGGCCAGTCGCGCCACGTGCCACCTGGCTTCGAGACCGTGATGCGCTGGTAGTTGAGGTCGGACAGGCGCGACGCGGTGTGCAGGCGGTCCGTCTTGCTCGTGCCACCGTGGCGGATCGGCTCGAGGTCCGGGTCCTTGAGGACGTCGCGCACCGTTCGCCCCTCGGACTCCTCGGGCGAGCGCAGCTTGATCTCGCCGTAGAGAGAGGCGAGGAGCACGGTGCGGTGGCGGCGTTGCGGCAGGCCGTACTTCGCGCAGTCGACGTTGTCGTCGTACCAGACCGTGTAGCCGAGCTTGTTGAGCTTGGCCTCGAAGTTCTTGAACGGCGGGTGCTTCGTCACGGTAGGCACGTTCTCCATCGTGACGATCTCGGGCATCAGCTCCTCGACGAGCCGACCGAATTCGTCGAGCAGGCGCCAGCGCTTGTCCTCTTCGACGGGCTCGTCCTTCTGGTACCGGAGCGCGTAGTTCGAGAAGGGCTGGCAGGGCGCGCAGCCCGCGAGGACGCGCACAGTCGCATCACCGAACCACTCGCGAACCGTCGCGGCGTCGAGCTTCGCGACGTCGCCACCGTGGAACTTGATGCCTGGGTGGTTCTCCTCGTAGGGGAACTTGCACGCCTTGTCGAAGTCGACGCCCGCTTTGACCTTCACGCCCGCGTCGATGAGCCCGTGCGTGAGGCCACCGGCACCGCAGAAAAGGTCCACGCACACGACGTCGTTCTCGGGCCCGTCGGTCCGTCCTTTCGTCGTGGTTGGTGCCTTCTTCGCCATGCTCTCCGTTACCTCACTCGTCGTTTCGCTGCGCGTCGCCGGCCCTTCCGGCGTGGACCCATTCGTCGACCTCGGACCGCTTGAACTTCCAGAGGCGTCCGATGCGATGGGCTGGCAGTCCTTTCTTCTCGATCCATGCGTACACGCTGTCCTTGCTGATCCCGAGGTACTCGGCGATCTCGCCGACTGAGAGCCATCGATCGTCCATCTTGGGTCTCCCTCTCGGGGCTCCTTGGCCGACGCGCCGGCCTCGAAGCGGCCGGATGATACTGCGTGTAGACCCCTGAAATCAACGGTCTCCGTGGGATCTCGCCGGATCTCATCGGGTCCCTTCAGATCCACCCCCCAACGGACCCCTCAATCCAAAGGCAAGGGGACCGTGTGGTCGGGACCCGTCGACAGAAATTTTTTCCACAACCCAGCTTGGATTAATAATGAGAGCAGGTCCGCCATGGTGGCGACCAGGAAGACGGATAGGAAGTGGCCCGCCGTCGCTAGCTGTCCTTGTCATACACCGACCATCCAATTCGACGGCAATATCACCGGACACATGGGGTGTTCAGGATGCCGTCTTGGAGGATGGGAAGATGGCCGCAACGTATACCGCGCAACAACGCGCCGAGAT
>Ga0255341_1002910_pt1 | contig 20268 bp, 18 predicted proteins | sample wastewater_treat_8_FD_192418 | JGI IMG/M metagenome (GOLD analysis project Ga0255341, IMG submission 192418) | Wastewater microbial communities from Lulu Island WWTP, Vancouver, Canada - plant12 | ecosystem: Engineered > WWTP > Wastewater > Unclassified | place: Canada: Vancouver, British...
CCGTCAGCTCTGGGACGGCAAGGCGTCGATCGACGTCACCCACCTCACCCCGGCCGGACTGCGGGTCTACGGCGAGAGCTGCGGGTGGACCCTCGCCCGCGGCCACGCCCGCTCGGGCGACCGCATCGCCATGGCGGCCTACGCCGGCACCGATGCCGAGTACGACGAGGCCATGGCGGCCTTCGCGACCGCGTACGCCGACACCAACGAGACCGACCACGCGGCGCTGGTCGCCGCCATCGCATCGGGTCGGATCACCGCGCTCGAGGGCGTCTGACACTCCCCCGAACCCGTACCCAGCGAAGCGAACTTCGTGCCGGAGGCCAGCGCCTTCGATGGCGAGCGGTACGACGTTCGGTCAGGTCGTCGCCAACGGGTCCGGCACGAGGTTCCACCGCTCGATGGTCCGAGCCTCGCGCTCGAACCCCAAGACGCTGGTGCTCGCCGGATCGAGCACCAGGTGCTGGCCGGCCGACGGCGGCCAGCCGCACCACCGAGCGCCGAGGATCCGCAGCAGGTGGGCGTGAGCGAAGATCAGCGTGACCCCATCGGGGTCGCCCACCTCGGCGAGGACGGCGTCGACCCGCGCCGCGACCGCGTCGAGCGACTCGGCTCGCTCGGTCGGGTGCGTCCACACCGACCAATCGGGCTGCTCCTCGCGGATCTCGGCGGTCGTGCGCCCTTCCGCTGCGCCGTAGTCCCACTCGACCAGGCGGTCGTCGATCTCCGCCCGGTCGCCGAACCCGGCGAGGGCGCACGTGTCGCGCGCCCGCGACAAGGGGCTGGTGAGCACCCGATCCGGCTGCAGGTGGCCGAGCGTGGGCGCCAGCGCGGCGGCCTGGTCCCGCCCCTCGTCGGTGAGCGGGATGTCGGTGCGGCCGGTGTGGCGGCGCAGCGTGCTCCACTCCGTGGCCCCGTGACGGATGAGGTAGATCACCCGGTCACCTTGCCACGGCGGTGCTCAGAGCTTGCGGTCCAGGAGGTCGAAGACCCGGGCCCAGTGGCGCTCCGACGCATCGGGGTCGTGACGGGGGCCCGCGGGGGCGAACCCGTGCTGGGCATCGGTCTCCCGGTCGATCGTGTACGTGACCCCCGCGTCGTTCAGCGCCTGCTCCATCACCGCGATGGTCTCCGGCGGCGCCGTCCCGTCCGGCACGACCCAGGCGAAGTGCACCTCGGCGCGCACGGTCTCGAGACCGAGGTGAGGCGAGTCCTCGGTGTCGCGCACCAGCCAGGCGCCGTGGATCGAGGCGACCGCGGCGACCCGCTCGGGCAAGGCGCGGGCCACCGACAGCGCAAGCCCGCCGCTCATGCAGAAGCCGACCGCTCCGACCGGCCCGTCACCGGCCGCCGGGTCGTCGGCGGCGGCCGCGAGGAGCGCCTTGGCATCGCTCACGATGTTGGTCGGGGTGACCGTCGCCATCAGCTCCATCCGGCGGTGGGCATCCTCGTCGCTCATCCCGAGCTCCTCGAACTGACCGGCCCGGTAGTACAGGTTCGGGAGCATGACGTAGTAGCCGGCAGCCGCCAACCGCCGCGCCATGTCTCGCAGTGCACCGCGGATGCCGGGAGCATCCATCAGGTACAGCACGACGGGGTGGGGTCCTCCGTCGTCGGGGTGGAAGAGGAACGTGGGCAGGTCGCCCTCGGGGGTCGTGACGGTGATCTCGCGCTCGATCATCCGCCGAGTCTCCCAGGCAGAAGGCGCACGTCCACCACCTGGACCACCCGGCTCGATGGACGGCAGGCGGGTGGTCTCCGACCCACCCGCGGAGCGCGTCCTACGCTGCGGACATGGTCGATGCCGGGGAGCGGACCCACACCGTCGAGCTGACCGATGGACGGGTGCTGGCGTACCTGGACCTGGGCGATCCGGACGGTCACGTCGTGGTGAGCAACCACGGCGGCCTCAGCTCGCGCCTCGACGTGGTTCCGGCGGATGACGCGGCACGAGCGGCCGGGATCCGGCTCCTCGGCCCCGACCGGCCCGGCATCGGAGGATCCACCCGCTCCCCCGGCCGAGCGCTGCTCGACTGGCCGGGCGATGTGGCCAGCCTGGTGGACCACCTCGGCGTCGAGCGCTTCTCGGTCATGGGCTGGTCGCTCGGAGGCCTCTACGCCGCCGCGTGTGCGCACGTCCTCGCCGATCGGATCGCGGCCGCGGCGTTGATCGCGTGTCCCATCCCGGCCACCTGGGACGACGAGGGCGATCACCTCAACCGCATGGACCGGGTGCTGCTCGAACTGTCCGGCAAGGCCGCGCCGATCGACCGGGCCATCTTCCACCTCCTCCACGCCGCCGCGCAGCGTGCACCCAAGGCGTTCGCCAAGCAGTCGGGCGTGTCCGGCGACCTCGCGAGGGAGCTCCCCCGTGCGGTTGCGGCGGGGCTCGAGGATCCCAAGGGCGTCCTCGACGACTACCGCGTGTTCGGCGCCCCGTGGGGGTTCTCACCCGAGGACCTGGCGGTCCCCGTGCACCTCTGGCAGGGCGATGCCGACGAACTGGTCCCACCGTCGTGGGGGCAGCGGCTCGCGAGCGCCATCCCGGGTGCCACGCTCACCGTCGTCCCGGGCGCGTCCCACTTCCTCTGGTACGACCACTGGGCGGAGATCTTCGCCACGCTGCGCCCGGACTGATCAGCCGCCCAGCACCGCCACCTGTAGCGCCTGCACCGCGAGGGCGGCCAACAGGGCGGGTACCGCGACGGGAACCACCGCCCGCAGGTAGGCCCGGAAGTCGACGACGAGCTCCTCCTCCCGGGCGATCCGCAGCCACAGGAGGTTGGCAAGCGCGCCGATCGGCACCAGCACCGCACCGGCGTTGACCCCGAGGAGCCAGGCCCAGACGCCCGTCGTGGGGCTCGTCGCGCCGTCCACCATGACCAACGTCGCCGGGATGTTGTTGATCACGTTGGCGGTGGCCGTCGCGACGAGGGTCACGCCGGTGGCGGCGGCCGGGCCCGCCGCCGAACGAACGCCGTCGAGCAGTGCGGGCGACACCACCGCACCCACCACGGCGGCCAGCGCACCGACCCCCACGGCAGTCCCCACCGGCACGGCCCGCCACGGCACGCGGCGAACGCCGACCACCAGCACCAGATCGGCGACCAGCACCACCATCCACGGCGCCACGCCGAACGAGGGTCCGACCGTGACCCCGAGCAGCAGAGCGGCCACCACCGGTACGCCCAACCGCAGCGGGGTCAGGTCGAGGGGACCGGCCGGTGCCGAAACGAGGTGTCGCGGGTGCCGACGCCGGTAGGCGAGCCAGCCGACCACGACGGCGGCCAAGCTCGGCAGGGCGAGGTGCCCCACCACCTCGGCGACGCTCAGGTCGAGCTGTTCGGTGACGATGAGCGTCGTCAGGTTCGAGATCGGCAGCACCGAGGAGGCGAAGGCCGCAAGCAGGAGCGGGATGAGCGCGAACGACATCGGGTCGGCGCCGGCCCGGCGGGCGAGGCGGACGTACAGCGGGGTCAACAAGACGATCGTGGTGTCGAGGTTCAACACCATGGTGGTCGCCGCCGCCAGGACCCACAGCGCCAGGACCGGCACCTCCCGGACGCGGTGCTCGAGCAGGCCGGCCACCGCGTCGAACAGCCCGAGCTCGTCGAGCAGTGCGGCCAACGGGACGCCGACCAGCAAGAAGGCCAGCGCAGGAGCAACGGTCGCGAGCGCCTCGCTGGCTTGGTGCATCGCCGTCATGGTGCCCGAAGGGGCAACGGTTCAAGCCTGCCCAGCCTGGCGCCCGATGGTCAGGCGCGCGGTGTCACGCCGTACCGGTGAGGGTGGTGATGGTGCCGGCCGCCTTGGTCTGCTCGTAGTACTCGCCGCCGGGGTACGCCCCTGCCTTGGTCGTGGACTTCAGCATGTCGGAGAGCCAGTCGGTGGCCAACTGCTTGAGCGCCGCCGTGTTGGCGGCCTTGGGGGTTCCGCACACGAGCGTGCAGGTCCCGTCGGTCGTTGCACCTTCGGCATCGCAGTGGCAGCCCGACGGCAGCCGGACCCCGGCGAATCCGCTGCGCTTGGGCAACAGCACCTTCGTACCGCTGCTGTTGCTGTTGCAGGAGCTGTCGCCGCCCGAGATGGTGAGCACGGGCTTCCCGGTGAGCTTCGGGAGGTTGGCGGCCATGCCGTTGTCCGAGTTCTCCACGGGGTCGAGGAGCACGATGCCCTTGAGGCGAGCGGCCACCGCCGAGGACGGGTTGGCGGCGATCTTCCCGCCCACCACGGTCACGAGCGCACCCCCGGCCGAGTGGCCGGAGAGGGCGAAGGCGGAAGGCAGGTCCGCGGCCGCAAGCCCGAGCGACGTCCGCGCCGCGTCGTAGCTCGCCTCGAGGGCGGAGCCGGGGGCCGTGGATCCGACGAGCAGGTTGGCGATGCCCGTGTGGAGCACCGCGGCGTTGATGGAGCAGGTTCCGAAGGCGCTGATGGTCGGGGAGACGACGATCCAGCCACGGGCCGAGTACGCCTTCTGCAGATCGGCCAGCGCCGCGTTCGACCGGGCGAAGCCGTGCTGGAGCCACACGAACCCCGTGGGCACGATCCCCTGGGGGATCGCCCACTTGGCGTCGACCGAGGTCGTGCCGTTGCACGGGATCGCGAGCTTCACGTCCGCGACCTTCACCTCGTAGGTGGCGTCGCACGCGGCGAGCGAGGTCACCATGATCGCTGCTCCCAAGACCACGGATGCGAAGCGCAACTTGTGACGCACGATGGAACCCTCCCCCGGTGAACCTGGTTCACCACGCAGTTCTTGCCCTACCTCACGACAAGGTCTACCCCGTCCCGACGATGTCATGCGATCTCCAGCCCGCGCTCGCCACCACGCGGTCAGGGGTCGAGGCGGTCGGCGGGTCCGCTACCAGCCGTCGGGGAGGTTGGTGAAGTCCGGCGTACGACCCTCGGCGAAGGCGGCGAAGGCCTCGAGGTTGGCGGGACCGCCCAGCAGTTCCACGAAGGCGGCGTTCTCGCGCTCGCGCGCCGCCTCGATCTGCGGACGGAGCGGTTCGGTGATCACCCGCTTGCACGCGATCAGCGACGAGATGGGCATGGCGGCGAGGTGCTCGGCGTGGCGACGGGCTTCGGGGAGCAGGTCCTCCGGGTCGGTGAGCTTCCAGACCAGGCCCATGTCCTTGGCTTCTTGCGCGCTGACCCACTCGGAGCTGAGCAGCATCCAGGTCGCGTTCTGGCGCCCGACCAGCTGCGGGATCAGGAAGCTCGAGGCGGCCTCGGGGGCCACGGCGAGGCTGGTGAACGGGCACTTGAGCTTGGCGGCGGTGCTCATGAACACGAGGTCCGAGAACCCGAGGATGGTCGCACCGATGCCGAGGCCGAGGCCGTTGACGGCGATCACCAGCGGCTTGGGGAACGCGGTCAGCGCGTCGATGAGCCCGAGGAAGCCGTGGGTGCCCTCGACGAAGTTGTCGGGGTCCATCACCCGTGCTGCCATCTCCACCAGGTCGGTGCCGGCACAGAACGCGCGCCCCCCGCCGGTCAGCAGCACGACCGCGACGCGGGGGTCGGCGGCAGCGGCGAGCAGGCCCTCCGTCAGCGCGTCGTAGAGGGCTTCGTTGCACGCGTTGAGGGCGTCGGGCCGGTTCAGCGTGAGGGTGCGCACGCGCGCCTCGTCGTGGACGAGGACCGGCGCTGCGGCGTGATCGAACTCGGCGCTCATGGGGTGCTCCCGTCGTGGTTCCCATCTGACGACCCGTCAGATGTGGGAGGCATGTTGCCCGCCTCTGGCGCGCACCGCCACTTCGTCGCCGGCCAAAACGGCGAACGACCCGCCCGAGGGCGGGTCGTTCGTGCGTTCGTGGATCCGAGGATCAGGCGGGGCAACCGCCGCCACGGATGGCCCGGCCGCTCAGGCGCCAGGGCGCCCAACCGTCGCCGTAGGCGGCGTAGTTCTTGTCCGAGAGGCGCTTGGCCGCCGCGGCGTTCTTGTACGGGTCCTTCATCTCGGACCAGTCGTAGCCGAGCTCGCTCTTGATCCACGTCTTGTGGAGCGGCATCAGCTGGAACAGGCCCGTGGCACCGCTCCCGCCGTTCACCGCAGTCGGCTTCAAGCCGGACTCGCGCTGGGCGATCTTCTCGGCACAGGACGCGTAGCCCTTCCAATGCTCAGAGATGGCGTCCTTGGACGTCATCTCCGGCGTACAGGCGGTGGTGGCGAAGGCGATGCCCACGATGGCCAAGAGGCCGATCGAGAGGTGGATCGCCTTGCGGCTCCGGCGCACCGACGACTGCGGCGCCGTGGCGGGTGCAGTCTCGGTGTGGGCGGGGCTGGTCACGTTGGGGTTGCTCCTTGATCGGCGGACCCGTTCCCACCCGAAGGTGGACGCTGGCACCTGCAATGAGGTGGGCGTTGCCGGCGCTTCGCCCGGAGGGATCCGGGGTCGGCGAAGGCGACGGGCATATCGGTCGAGCGACAGACTGTCGCATCCGTAACGAAAATGCAACACGAGCCATCCGGTTGTGACAATCGACCCGGCGCGTTCACCAACGTGGCTCCGCCGTCATCGGAGGGTCGCAACCGGCTCACCCGTGCGGACCAAGGCGACCGCGGGCCAGACGCGCAGGACCCCGGCTCGAGAGCCGGGGTCCTGCGACAGCGGAGAGGGTGGGATTTGAACCCACGGACGAGTTACCCCGTCACCTCCTTAGCAGGGAGGCCCGATCGACCAGACTCCGGCACCTCTCCGTGTTGCGTCGCAGATCGTACACAGCCCAGGCCGCGCGCCCGCCTACGATGCCAAACGGAGCGGTGGCAGAGCGGACGAATGCACCGGTCTTGAAAACCGGCGACCCGCAAGGGTCCGAGGGTTCGAATCCCTCCCGCTCCGCTCGGCCACCATCTTCCTCAACACAATGTGACGCAAGGATCTGGTTCCCGATGGGACCCGCTCACAGTGTCCTAAGGTGGCCTAACTCGGGTCTGACGTCGTGACACGTGACGCCTGTGACGCCTGAGCACGAGCGGTCGGTCCTGGGGGAGACGACCGTCGAGGACGTCAGCCGCTGTCGACTTGCAGGCGGATCGACCACGGGATCGAGGAGGTCGCCCGATGCCAAAGCGCACCACCGTCGCCGGCACCACATTCGCCTACGCGTACGGGATCAGCCGGAAGAAGAAGGACGACTGGTTCGACCCGAAGCTGCACACCGACACGGCCCTGTTCGTCGACCCGTTCCTCATGTTCGATTCCACGAGCTCGCGTTGGGCCAACACACATGCCCGCATGATCGACTTCTTCAACGAGGCGCTGGGACTGATCGCGGCCGCCAACGGCAATCATCAGTCGAAGGACTGGGAGCGGGCCGCAGCGATGCTCAGCTTCCCCGAACCACCCCAGTTCTGCCTCGGCTACTCCAAGAAGACCATCTTCGGCAGCGGCTCAGGCAAGGAGCTCGGCCAGATCATGCTCGAGAGCGGCGAGCGGGCCATCAGCTCCGGGATTCGCAACATCACCGAGTTCGGGGAGCTGATGCTCTTCGGCAACGGGTTCAGCGCCGACCGCATCAGCGACATGGTGTGCAACATCATCATGGACGACTTCGCCGCCTACACAAGCAAGGTCGCCCAGCGACACAGCATCCCGACCGAGCTTCACCTCCTTCCTCACCTCGGTTACGACTTCGCGAACGGCATGTGGCGGCGCAAGAAGCTCCAGCTCCCGACGAATCCGTGCTGGAGCACCAGGACCCCAGTCCTGCTCGTGCCCGAGGAGTTTCTCTGCGAGCTCCCCGCCATGGCCGACCACGAGTTCTGGGACTGGGTCTATGCCAACTTCGGCGACCAGCTCCGAACCGAGCTCAACATGAACCTGAACGCCAACGTCAACAAGGCCGCCGTAGTCGCCCGAGCGAAGCAGTCCCCGTCTATTGCACGCCGCTACGGGATTCGCTACGCCCAGAAGCTCAAGACAGATCCGCCCGCCGCCTACGACCTCAACGGGGACCCCAGCGCCCTGACAAAGCCACTCCAGGGCGCTCAGCTCTTCGCTCTCGAGGCGAAGACAGGCGCCCCCAGCACCGCCGCCGAGTTCGACAGCTTCATCGGCGGCCTGATCGCCGACTTCAAGTGGATCGCTGAGCAACGGAAGCTCTGGAAGAACTTCTGGGCAGGTGACCAGCCGATCGACGAACCCGTGATCGGCACCCTGTTCGACACCGCCGTTGTCCTCAAGTGCAAGGACATGAACATCGACGTGACGCGCGAGTCTGACGCCGGCCGCGGTCCAGTCGACTTCAAGTTCAGCGCAGGCTGGGAGAAGAGGTCGATCGTCGAGATCAAGTTCGCCAAATCGAAGAGCTACTGGGACAACCTGGAGAAGCAGCCTTCGACATACGCAGGCGCCGAGGGCATCACGTCAGGGACGTTTCTCGTCATCCAGCACTACGACCAACACTGCACGGCCGAGTTCGAGTCGAAGACTCGCAAGATCCTTGAAGGCGTGAACAGGGCCAACCGCCTCAATCTCAAGGCCGTGTTTGTCGACGTCCGGGCGAAGGAGACAGGCTCGAAAATCAAGAAGGACCTCAAGCTCAACTCCGACCTACCTTGTGGTGACGACCCGTCGTGATCAACAGCGCTGTCGCTAAGCCCTCGAACATCACGACCCACAACGGCCCTGCCAGGCACACCAAGGCCCGCAGCATCAGCCGGAGCACCCAGCTCCCCCAATCCTGAACTTCTGAAGGGACCACCGATGGCCAGGTTCAAGATCACGTTTACCAACGACACCACCGAAGAGATGGATGCGGACACCTACAAGGAGGAGAAGGGCTGGATCGTCTTCCTCGAGAATGTGCCTCACGAGCTGCTCGGCGAGCACCTCGAAGAGAAGGCCCGCGTCAAGAGCAGCAGCATCCAGCGCGTCGACCGGCAGCCCGACGCAGGCTGACCAGGTCTGGCCGCAAGGACGAAAGTATGGACATCGCTCTCGGAACCACACCTGACTGGATCGCTGCCGTGGGCACCGCCGGGGCCCCAGATGCGGACGTCAAGAAGCTTCTCGAACACCTCTCGGAACGGCCCGTAGCCGGACGCCATCGTTGCTCCCGACTTCCACCTTCGCCAAAGGGCGAGGAGCTGCGCCACGGCGCGTTCGTTCGCCATGCTGGCGTGCAAGAACCGCTTCACCGGGCCGGTCGTTGGGGTGACGGGACGTAGCCTGGCGAAGTCCTCTCCAAGAAGCTCGTCGGCGATCTCGTCCTCAGCCTCAATGAGTGGCTCGAGCCCTGCCTGCCGAAGCGCTTCATCGAGGTCTGTGGTCGAATCCAGGACCTCAAATACAACGACGAGCTCCGGGTCTGTGCCGGGCAGCCCAGTCGTGACGGTCGCCTGTGCTCGCCCGGCGAGCAGACGCTCGATTTCGGAGAACCGTGCGTCGAGGCGCTGCCCCTGACGGTCGCGAGACGGGCGCGCAGTCGTCGGCCGACCGCCGCCTACCGGCTGGAACGCCTGTGGCACCGGCACCGCACCCGGAAGGATGGGCCTTGGTTCTCCGCCGGACTCGCTCATCAGGTCAGATGCTCAACCTGGTTCAGCCACTGTTCCAGGCAGGCCTTCGCCACGTCACGCTCGCGAGCATCGGGGCCGGCCAGCACGAGCCGTCTCTGTACGGTCTGCACGAACTCCTCGACCTCCGCGTAGCTCGCACCAAGGAGCTTGTCAGCAAGAGTCCGATGGGCGTAACCGAGGCCGACTCCGGACTGTTCTACCCAGCGATCCAAGAACCTGATAATGCCGGCGCGGCTGGCCGCCGGAAGACCGAGGCGAGCTTGGAAGCGGCGCCACACGGCTCGGTCGAGCAGCTCGGGGTGGTTCGTGGCAACGACGACGATCACGTAGTGGGGCAGGCGGTCAATCTGGAGCAGCAGCGAGGAGACCACGCGCTTGATCTCCCCGGTCTCGTGGATGTCGCCACGTTCCTTGGCGATCGTGTCGAACTCATCGAAGAACAGCACGCACGGACGAGCTCGTACGGCCTCGAACAAGGCATCGAGCCGCCCGGAGGTCTCACCCAGGTAGGAGGTGATCAGGGCCTCGTACCTCGCAACGAGAAGCGGCACCATCGTTTCCGTGGCGATGGCTTCGGCGAGCGATGTCTTGCCGCTTCCCGGTGGGCCAACCAGCATTACGCGGTGCCGCGGTTCGAGGCCGTACGACCTCAGCAGATCAACGCGGTGATGTTCCTCGATGATCTCGGTGACAGCGTCCCGAATCTGTTCTGGCAGAACGAGATCGTCGAGGCGGCGTCGAGGCTCGAACTCGAACACGAGCGAGCTGTTACCCGCCTCGGCCGGTGGACCGATGCGTCGAGGGCGCTCCTCCTTGAGAGCATCCGACAGCTGGGACGCAAGTACGCCGTGCTGCTTCGCCTGTTCCTCAGCGATGATCGCTTCCGCGGCGCGTCTGAAGCCGACTTGGTCGCCGGCGGATCCGGATCGGATCAGCGAGACGAGAAGATCCGAGCGTGCCACAGCCGTGAGTCTTCCATAGCGGCCGCCGCCGGCGGATCCGCAGGAGGGCGGTTGTCGCGTAGGCACGGAACTTCAGACCAGCCCACAGCTGGAGGCCACGGTCAACCCGATTGGAGGGTGGTACGAGTCTCGTGCCCCTCCGGGTCTGCGATTCGCACGGGTATCGTCCTGAGCCGTGGCGGCAAGCGGAGCAAGGTACCAGCGCTATCGAGTGCACGGGCGGGGCCTGACCTCGCTACCAGTTGGCCTGGCCGATCTCGCCATGCCGACGAGTCGGCAACGAGCCGTCCACGACATCGTGTCCGAGATCCTCACTCTGAACGGAGCAGACGACTTCGTCTGGTACCTGCCGCCAGCTACGCCGGAGTTGTCCTGCTACTGGGACGCAGCGGCCACGAACCTGCTGTGGATCACCACGGTCGGCGTGCACATCAAGCGCAACGGGCTGGTCCGTCCACTGCCTCGCTCGTTCACCTACGAGAAGCAGGACGGTGACTACGTCGGGTGGCTCCTGCCCGGAGCCGAGCCCGGTGGCGGAGGAGGCACGAAGCGTCCGGAGGTCGCCACAGCGGTGTGTCCGGCAACCTCTCTGCGCCAACCTGCTGGGCGAGTGTGCCCAGAGTGCGACGTCGCCCACGGCTGAGCACCTATTGCTGCGTGGTCCGAATCGGACTCGATCCGGCTGCCGAAGGGTCTCGAACGTTGGCTGGCGTGCTGCCGCAGCACTAGCTGGCAGCGGGAGGTCGGTATCCGACGATGAGCCCGGTACTGTCCCGAGCCGCCTCAAGCCCGATGAGAGCAGCGGCCTTCGCGGCCGTGAGCGACCGGTGTCCCAGCTCGCTCGTCTTTGCGGTCTCCAAGGCAGTGGCGAGCGCCTCGATCGCCCAGGTCAAGTTCGCAACCTGATCCTGCGCAACGGTGAACGCGTCGTTGAGCAACGCCTCTGCGTCGCCGCCGAGGCTCACCGCCAAACCTCTTGCAAGCCCAAGGTCTTGTTGTGAGGGCCGCGAGAAGGCGTCAAGCGCCGTGGTGCCATGCTCAGCGACCTCGCCAGCGAGGAGAGAGGCCATCGCAACCTTGCGCGTCGCCTCCGTGTTGATCGCCTCCATCGGTAGGTCCAGAACGAAGCCGCCGTACTCGCCTTCCTTCTCGCCAGCGATGACGAGAATCCCCCGCATCGGCAAGCCGCCAAAAGCGCCAACCACGAAGTGGCCCGCTTCGTGCCTGCACGCGTTGGCGAGAGGCGAACCCTTCGGTTCCTCTGGTTCGGTTGCATCGTCCACAGTCCGAGCGTAGGTGCCTTCTCCGATGCACTGGCTTCCCGAGGGAGCGACCTCGGGCGCTTGCCCTGTCGCTCCGGCAGCCAGAAGGCCCCCTTCGACCCTCGGGAGCAATCGTGTGGGTCTACGGCTTCATGGCGGACCGGAGCTCAGCGCACTTCGCCGAGAACTCCACCGCCAGGGCCCCACGGCTTCGCGACGTGGAGCGGCGGGGCCCAGCGGGTCCGCATCGAGGGCCACGCCCCCAGCGCGTGGGCGACCGGGCTGCGCGAGCGCGGCCACGAGGTCGAGGTCGCCGGCTTCGACCCGGCGGGCTTCGGCCACGCCCACCTCATCGAGGTCCGAGCCGACGGCATCCGCGCCGGCGCCGCCGACCCGCGGTCGATGACGGGGGCTGCGGTCGCCTCGGCCTGAGGCCTGCTCGCCCTCCGGTCGTCAGGTCCGCTGCAGCAGGGTGAGGGCGAAGCCCAGGGTGTCGGTGCCACCCGGCGCGGCCCGCCAGGCCCGGATGGCCGTGGCGTACGCGACCACGTCCTCGCGGTCGAGATGGCGGTCGGCGTTGGCGAGCAAGGCCTCCTCGTACGCGGTGAGGTCCGCCACCGTGGCCTGCACAGACCATGCCTCGCGCCACCCGGCGGCCGCGGCCACCGAGCGCAGCCCGGCCCGGTCGGGGAGCTCGTCGGCGGTGGCCCCGAGCGCGTCGAGGTACCTCGGGTCCGGCTCGTGGCGCCAGTACCCGTCGCCCACCAGCGCGACCGGGGCGAGCTCGGCGAGGGCCCGGTAGCCGTCGAGGCCGCCGCCGAGCGCGTGGATCGATCCCACGCAGCACACCGCGGCGAAGCGCTCGCCGAGCACGGTCGACGCGTCGGCGGCGCGGAGCTCGACGGCGGGGTGCACCGGCTCGGCAGTCAGCAGGTCGACGCCGACGCCGGTGGTTCCCGGCCAGCGCTCGACCACGCGCCGGAGCAGCTCGCCCGTGCCGCTGCCCACGTCGAGGACGCGATCGCTCGGCGCGAGCGCCAGGCGGTCGATCCCCTCGTCGAGCGCGGCGAGGGGGAGCGGGCTCTGGATGGGGAGCCCCTCGTGAGCGAGCTGCGATGCGGTCGACACGGGCGGGACGGTACTCAGCGCGGCAGACGAGGCCCCGGGGTTTTCGGCCGACCACCATCGCCCTGACGGGGGACGGACCGGCGCGGTGACATCGGACACGGGTAGCCTGCCGCCCACTCGCACATCGACAGGGGGATGCATGCGAACGAAGCTCCGTCCGAAGACCATCGCCGTCGCGCTCGGGCTCACCGCCGCGCTCGTGCTCTCGGCCTGCATCGAGGGCCCGATCGAGGGCACGCCCTCGCTGTCGATCGGCATCGATCCGGCCCAGGTCGGCTACACGACGACGGAGGTCTTCCTGTTCGATCGGGCGGAGGCCTACGAGGCCGACGCTCCGTTCACCGCCGACGGCAAGCTCGCCGTGTCGGCCGATCCCGACACCAGCGGGGCCGACTTCAAGACGCGGCTGGTGGTCATCCGCCCGAACCGGGGCTTCAACGGCACGGTGTACGTCGACTGGCTGAACGTCACCGGTGGCGCCGACCTCCCGGTCGACTGGGCGGGCGCGCACCGCGAGATCGTTCGTCAGGGCGCCATGTACGTCGGCGTGTCGGCGCAGGCCGTGGGCGTCAACCAGCTGAAGACGGCCAACCCCAGCCGCTACGGCTCGCTCATCCACCCTGGCGACAGCTACTCCTACGACATCTTCACCAAGGCGGCGAAGGCCGTCCGCACGGACCGCAACGTGACGGGCGGGCTCAAGCCCCGTCGGATCATCGCCATGGGCCAGTCCCAGTCGGCGGGTCGCCTCGTCACCTACATCGACGCGATCCAGCCGATCAAGGACGCGTTCGACGGGTTCATCGTCCACAGCCGCGGCACCGGCGGCGCGGCGCTCACCCAGTCGCCGCTCGCCGCCGCGCCGGTGCCGAACCCGCTCGCCATCCGCGACGACCTCGACGTGCCGGTGTTCGTGCTGATGGCCGAGGACGACGTGATCCGATCGAACACGCTGGTGCGCCAGCCCGACTCCGGTCTGCTCCGCACCTGGGAGATGCCGGGCACCTCGCACCTCGACGTGTACCTGTCCCGCACGACCGGCATCGACTACGGCGACGGCCTCGCGTCCAAGGCGCTGTGGGACGAGATGCGGGCGCCTCGGCCGCTCGGCAGCTGCGCCAGCCCGCAGAACGCCGGTGGCCTGACGTACCTCCTGCGAGCGGCGTTCCACCACATGAACGAGTGGGTGCGCTACGGCACCCTCCCGCCGGCCGGCGCCCCGATCGCCACGACGGCCACCGGCCCCACCGTCCTCGACCGCGACGCCTACGGCAACGCCAAGGGCGGGGTCCGCTCGGTGCAGATCGACGTGCCGATCGCGACGCTCGACGGGCTGAACTCGGGCGGCGGCTTCTGCGGCCTCTTCGGCGCCACGCGTCCGTTCACCACCGAGCAGCTGCAGGCGCGGTACCCGTCGCAGGCGGCGTTCCTCGTCGAGTACCAGGCGAGCCTCGACGCCAACGTCGCCGCCGGCCACCTGCTGCAGGTCGACGCGGACGAGCTCTTCGCCACCGCCAAGAACCGGGTGAAGCGCCTCCCGCTGCCCGCCACCTGACCCGTCACCGCAGGTACAGCTCACCTGCGGTGCCGGGCCGGTAGAACAGCAGCGAGCCCGACGAGGTGTTCGAGAACAGCCCGCTCAGGACGATCGATGGGTCCGGTGCGTCGAACGTGGTCTGCGTCTCGAGCGGGAAGGACCCGTTGGCCTCCCGGCGCCAGACCTGATCGGGGCCGGCGCCGCCGAAGAACAAGACGACGTCGGCGCCCGGTGACTCGGCGACGATGCCTCGACGGTTCGGCACGTTCAGCGCCAGGCTGGTGACCTCCCCGCCTTCGCTGTTGGTCCAGAGGGCGTCGGTGCCGGAGGCGTTCGACCACAGGACCTCCTCGCGGAGGTCGGGGTTCGGGCTGAACTCGCCGACGAGCGGGACGTACGTGCCGTTGACCGGACGGTACGAGCTCGTGAAGCCTCCGCTGGGCAGGCGCTGCCAGATGTAGTCGCGGGCGGTCCCGGGCGCGTACCAGAAGATGTCGTCCACCTGGTCGCCGTTCCAGTCGATCGGGAACGGCTGGAAGGTGCTGCTCACCGGGTGGGTCGTGCTGATCCAGTCGGTGTTGAGGAACTGCCAGAGGAAGTCGGGTCCGCTGCCGGGTGCGTACCAGAACACCGCCGACCAGGTGCCGGGGTTGTCGAGCACGATCGGTTGGAAGGACCCGTTGATCGAGAGCGGCTCGGCCTCGAAGTAGCCCGCGGGGTTGTTCCAGAGCACGTCGCCGGCGGGTCCCGGCGCGTACCACAGGATCTCATCCCAGCTGTCCCCGCTGAAGTTCCCGACGAGCGGGGTGTAGGTGCCGTTCACCGACGGCGCCGCCTGCTTGAGGAACGGCTGCGCTGGGTTGCCGGTGCCGATCCACAGCGACTCGGCGCCGCTCCCAGGGGCGTACCAGAGGATGTCGTCTCGCTGGTCACCGGTGAAGTTGCCCACGAGCGGCCGGTAGGTGCCGGTGACGCGCACCTGCGCGCCCGCGTCGGGCACCCAGCTGTCGGCGGCTGCTGGGAGGGCGGGGAGCAGCGCGAGCGCGGCCGCTGCGAACGCACCGACGGCGGCGCGCGCGACGCGCGGACGGCGGGGGGAACGTCGGGGGGGATGGGGATCGTGCATCGGGAGCTCCTATCGCTCGACAGCGGTCCAATAGCGCTCGGCGCCGGCGCCGGGCCGGTACCAGAGGATCTGCTGGCCCCCGGACGAGCCGAAGGTGCCGACGATCGGCACGGCATCGGAGGCGACGGCAGCCAGCTGCGTCCGTTCCCGGCGGTCGGCGCCGACCGCGAACCCTCGCCAGACCTGGTCGGGGGCGCTCCCGCCCCAGCTGATGACGGCGGCCGGGCCCGGGAGGTCGACGATCGCGGACCTCGGCCCGGCGATGGTGGCCTGGGTGCGGGCCCACGAGGTCCCGGCCCGGTCCCACACCTGGTCGGCGCCGGTGGCAGCGGTCCACACGATGTCGGAGGTCGCACCATCCGAGGCTCCTGGCCCGTTCACGTCGCCCACGAGCGGCACGTAGGCGCCGTTCACGGGCTCGGCGGTCGGAGAGAACGAGCCAGCCGCCGCGGTCGAGGTGCGGCGCCAGAGCACGTCCGCGCTCGGGCCAGGGGCGTACCAGAAGATGTCGGCCAGGCGGTTCGCGTCGAGGTCGCCGACGATCGGGCGGTAGGTCCCATCGACGCGATAGGGCGCGGCGTCGTGCACCGCGGTCCCCGGGGGGAAGGTCCAGAGCCAGTCGGTCGCCGTGCCGGGGGCGTACCAGAAGATGGCGTCGGGGTTCGGCGCGTTGCGGAGCACCAGCGGGGTGAACGTCCCGGTGATCGAGAGGGATCGGACCTCCCGCTGGGTCCCGTTGAAGTTCCACAGCCAGTCGGGTGCCGGGCCGGGCGCGTACCAGAGGATGTCGTCGAAGCCGTCGGCGCCGAAGTCGCCCACGATCGGGCGGTAGGTGCCGTTCACCGCCGGGATCGGCTCCTTCTCGAACGGCGCGCTCCCGTGCCCGGAGCTCCGCCAGAGGGACTCGGCGCCCGATCCGGGGGCGTACCAGAGGATGTCGTCGCCCGGCCCCGGCCCCACGAAGTCACCGACGATGGGCTGGTAGGTGCCGTTCACGGCCACGGTCGGGCCGGTCAGCTCGGCGAAGGGCGGCGGCGTGGCTTGGGCCTCGACCGGCTGGCGGACGACGGAGGCACCGAGCGCCACGGCAGCGGCGAGCAGGAGGGAAGATCGACGACGAGCGGTGGTCACCCCGCGATCGTGCGGGAACCGGCGGGCGAGGACCTAGGTAGCGACTACGCGTCGTCGGGCGCGACGCCGAGGCGGCCGGCGAGCTCCGAGCGCCGGGCGACGTCGAGCTTCGCCATCGCCTTGGCGAGGTGGCCCTCGGTGGTTCGGATCGACAGGCCGAGGCGCTCGGCCACCTCGGCGTTGGACCTGCCCGCCGCCGCCAGTCCCGCCACCTGGCGCTCCCGGGGGGTGAGGCTGGCGATGGCGGGATCGTCGTCGGCGGTCACCTCGATCAGCCCGATCCCGCAGCAGGCGTTCGCAGCATCCGCCGCCCGGCGGCCGGTGCGATGGGCTCGATCGCGCCGGCCATCTGCGCGGTACCAGCCCGCGGCGAGGCGGAGCACCTCGTGCTCGTGGCGTCGGGCACCGATCTCGGCATAGCGGTCCGCAGCATCGTGCAGCAGGTCGGGCGAGCGCTGGACCACGGCGGCGGCATGGGCGGCGAAGGCGCCAGCCCAGCGACCATCTGCCACCTCGGCGCGTCGCAGCGTCGCCGCGGCGGTGGTCGGCGTCGGGTCGAAGCGGAGCGCCTCGATGCTCGTCCACAGCGCCGCCGTCGCCAGGCCGGCCCGCTCCGCGTCCTCGGCGGCCTCGACGGCCTGGCGCGCCGCTCCCGTGGCGTCGCCAGCTGCTCGGCGCGCCCACGCGATCGCCGAGCCGACGTAGCCGGCGCCCAACGGGAAGAGCCGGCCCGCCTCCTCGGCCTCGCGAGCGGCGGCTGCCGCCCCCGCCGCATCGCCAGCGAGCGCGCGTGCTTGGGCGAGGTGGGCCCAGGGGATCACTCGGCGGAAGCGCGACTCGGGCACCTCCGAGAGGGCGACCGCCTCGCCCAGCCAGCGGACAGCGCCCGCCGCGTCGCCGCGCCAGAGGCAGAGCAGGCCGCGCATCTCGGAGGAGAGCACGGCGGCCACGTCCTCGACCATCGCCAGGTACGCGAGCTCGTCGAAGGCCGCCATGGCTCGCTCCACCTCGGCGAGCTGGCCGTGGACGGCCTCCGCCTGCGCCCGGAAGGCGTACAGCCAGGCGTGCGCTCGCGTCGGCGCGTCCTGGATCGCCCGTTCCAGCCGTGCGAGGGCCTCGATGACCTCCGAGGTCCGTCCCTCTGCGGTGGCGGCGGCGGCGTAGCCGGGGACGAAGGGCAGCGCGGCGAGGACCTCGACGTCAGCGTCGAGCACCTGCGGGGCGCCGAGCGCCACGGCCTCGTCGAGGCAGCCGGCGAACGCGAGCGCGGAGGTCTCCTCGCTCTGGAGCAGCAGCAAGATGTCGGGCTCGGTCGCCTCGGCAGCTGCCGCGCGATGCGCGTCGACCACCCACGTGCCCCACCCAGCGTGGTACGCCCGGTTGAGGGTGCCGGCCAGCCGGGTGAAGGCCACCGCCCACTCGCCTTGGGCCGCGGCGACGGCTCGGTCGAAGTGCGGTTCGGCCTCGGCGTGGCGCCCGCTGTAGGCCAGCGCGGTCGCGAGGGGGAGCTCGGCTTGGGCCAGGCCCCCCTCGACCGCCGAGCGCGCCGCTGCCTCGGTCAGGTCGAGGTCGAACACCGCCAGGGCGGTCCAGGCGACGGCCTGGGCCCGCTCGGGGTCGACCGCAGCTCGGGCCTCGAGTCGCCAGCGCACGGCGCGGACCTCATCGTCGGGCTGGCGCTCGGGGCCACGCGCCCGCTCGATCGCCTCGGCGAGCCCGAGCGCGATCCGCTCGCGGCCGGCCGCGTCCAGTCGGGCGAGGACCACTTCGGCGTAGAGCCGGTGGCGGGCCAGGAGCGCCCCATCGCCGTCCGCTCGCACGAGGTCGGCGGCGGCGAGCTCCTCGAGCCCGGCCGCCGAGGAGAGCTGGGCGAGGATGTCGTCCTCGATCCGGTCGGCGACGGCCAGGTGACCGAACAGCTCGAGCGCGGTCGGTCCGACGCCCAGCGCGTGGTCGGTGACCAGGTCCTCGAGGGTGGCGGGAGGGCTCGCCGCATCGAGGTGCCACACGCCGCCGTGCTCGCGCAGCGTTCCGTCGCGGCCGGCCGCCCGGAGGAGCTCGCGCACCAGCAGCGGGTTGCCTCCGCTGCGCTCCACGAGGCGGCGTCGCGAGGGGGCGGCGAGGTCGCCGCCCAGCACCCACCGCGCCAGGTCGCCCACCTCGTCGGGGTCGAGCGGCGAGAGGTCGAGCACGGTGGCGTCGTGGTCGAGCACGGCCTCGATCGCGGGCGGCAGCGCTTCGCCGGCGCGGACGGTGATCACCACGGTGACGACCCGATGGCGGGCGAGGTGGAAGACCACGGCCGCCGACTCGGGGTCGAGGTGGTGGCCGTCGTCCACCCAGATGGCCGACGGCGGGGCCGCCTCGATCGCGGCGATCGCGGACCGGATGAGCTCCTTGCGCTCCGACGATCCGGTGATCGTGTGCGGTGCGACCAGGGCGAAGGGGGCGAGCGGGCTGTGGCGGAACGGTGCGCTGGCGCGCGCCCGCCACGCGTCGGGCGCGCCACGGTCGACGGCCTCCTCGGCGAGGCGGCTCTTGCCGATCCCCGCTGGCCCGCGAAGGACGACGGGGACGCGAGCGGGGTCGGCCAGCGCAGCCTCGAGCTGGGCGAGGGGCCACGATCGGCCGACCATGGTCGTTGCGCTCCGCACCTCCCGCACCCTAGGGGTCGGTCCCGACCGTCGGTTCCACGAGGTCGATCGCCCGGCCGAGGCCGACGCGGTCGTCGACGCCGACCTTCGCGGAGGCCCGCAGGACGTGGCCCTCCACGGTGCGCACCGACAGGAAGAGCAACTCGGCGATCTCCCGGTTGGCATGTCCGTCGCGCACGAGCCGGGCGATCTCGACCTCGCGATCGGTGAGCCGGGGGAGCGGGATCGGTGCGGTCGCCCGCAGCAGCGGCGCATCGAGCTCGCGAGCCATCCGGCGAGCGTCGAGGGCTGAGGCGACGGCGCGTCGGTTCGCCCCGGCTGCCGCGAGCAGGGAGGCGGCGAGATCGGTCGCCTCCGCTGCCTCGGCGCTCCGGCCGAGCTTCCCCAAGAGGTCGGCGGCTCGGAGGGCGGCGTCGGGATCGTGCTGCTCGCTCGCCTCGAGGAGCACCCCGATGGCGGTCGCCCGGTCGCCGTCGACGGCGGCGGCGCATTCGATCGCCCAGCGGCACAGCGATGGATCGGGCGCAGCCCGCCAGGCGAGGACGGCGAGCTCGAGCGCTGATGCCGCTCGCCCGCTGGCGGCGGTCCGATCGAGCAGCTCGAGCACCGAAGCCGGGCGCAGCTGGTGCGGTGTGGACGCGAGCTGCACGACGAGTTGGGCCCGGTCGAGGTCGATCTGCTCGACGGCGCTCCGATCCGCCGCCGCCAGCCTCGAGAGGACCCGAGCCGCCGCGTCGCGCTCCCGGGCGATGGCGAGCGCCTCCACGAGCCGTGGCCCGGCGAGCACGAGGCCCGCCCGCCCGCACCCCGGCGAGGTGGCGCACGGGCGGAGCAGCGTGACGGCCTGGCGGGCCATCCCCGCCCCGAGCGCCGCGAGCCCGCTGGCCAGATCCGCCTGGAGCCGCAGCTCGTCGTCGCCCGGTGTCGCCACCGCGCGGCCGC
>Ga0255341_1002915_pt1 | contig 20257 bp, 14 predicted proteins | sample wastewater_treat_8_FD_192418 | JGI IMG/M metagenome (GOLD analysis project Ga0255341, IMG submission 192418) | Wastewater microbial communities from Lulu Island WWTP, Vancouver, Canada - plant12 | ecosystem: Engineered > WWTP > Wastewater > Unclassified | place: Canada: Vancouver, British...
CCACGATATGCCGCCCGTCGGGAAACGTCCACACCGGTTGGCCGTTGACGCGTACGGAAAGCCCTTCGGCATCCTCGGGGTCGTAGGTCAGCGGCAAAGCACGGGCAGCCACTGTCACAGACGCCCCAGGGGCCTCGACAAGTGCGGCAAAGTGATTGGATGACTCTGCCGGACACGCTACGATGAAGAGCGTCGAAACCGAAATGGCGCTGGAGCAGAACGGCGAAGCCGGAGCTCCCGGCGTATCGAACGTGATCCCTTCCGTTTCCAACGCGGGCAATCCCCAAGACGTCGCCCCCGCGATGGCCGGACCCCATGCCGCCCCTTCGCGCAAGGATATCCATGACAGCACACAACCGTCCACATTCACGAGCACCCTGTCCGCGACAGCCTCGCATTGCGACACCACGGCGGCAGACGCATGAAAAACGCCAAAAAAGCACAGCAAAACACCCATCCTCATCGTCATCATTTTTTTCCTTTCTCTTTTGGGGATTTGCGGCAGATGCGTTCACTCCCACTTCGGGTCGACGAGGTCGCTGATGATCCGCAGACAATCGGGGTCGGTCTCGAGAACCTTGACGCGGTTGAGGAAGTGCGAATACCGCAACGCCTCGCGGGACGGGCGGTCGATGGAACGGGTTATCCAGTTGTATGTTTCCAACGTTTTCGATCCGGATCTGGTGTACCACGCTCTCCTTTCTTTAGGGGGAATCTCCTTGACCACGGTCTCCGCGAGAACCGTCATCGGCACGGGCGAGGCCATCACGTAGGCGCGAAACGTAGCCTCGCGGTAATGGTTGGTCGGCGCGAGCAAGGCCTGATGCAGGATGTTGGTGATCTCCGGCGAATCCCCGCTCCGCCAGAGGGTGCCGAGAAGCTCCGCGACATACTCCGGCGTCCCTTCGGAGGTTCGCGCGAGCGGCGTGTCCCGCGACAGGAGTTCTGCCCCGATCAGGCCGGCCATCCCCCCGTCCCTGCCGCGCGCCAGCCCCGCGTTGACGGACCGCAACGAATCGTCCGCCTCGTGCCACGGCCGCGCTGTCGGGGCGACCCGGGGAATAAACCGCGCGGCTCCGTTAGGCGCGACACGCCCGTTACCGGCCCCCCTTTCACCTTCCGGCACCAGCAGAGGGAAGGTCTCGCGTCCGGGATCGAATGGGTTCCCGATGACCCGCAGGCATTCGGGGTCTGTTTCAAGCGCCTTGGCCCGGTTCAGGAAGTGCGAATATCGCAGCACCTCCCGCGACGGGCGGTCGATGAGGCTGTCCTCCCAGGAGTCCCGGTACAGGGCCTTCTCCCCGGCTGCGGCGTACCATGCCTTCCGCTGTCCTGCGGGGAACCCCTTGACTACCGTTTCCGCAAGAAAAGTCATCGGCACGGGGGAGACCATGATGTAGGCGTGCAGGATGATGTTACGGTAGAGATTGGTCTTGATGGAATCAGGTTCAGATGCCTTTATGACCCCATCCGTACGCAAAGCAAGGCTACAGTTGAGATTGGTTTGAAAGAGCAATGCCTGATGGAGGATGTTCGTAATCTCCGGTGAATCCCCGCTCCGGTGAAGCGCGTCGGAAATTTCTGTGATATACTCCCTAGTGCCCGGAAGGGTTGACACAAGCGGACACCTTTCTCCGATCAGCCCCCTTTTCATGATCCGAATCATCCCGGCCGAGTTCCCAGAGCAGCACCCCGCGTTCAGCGACTCCAGCGAGCCGTCCGATTCATACCACGGCCTCGTCGTTGGAGCGACGCGGTCAATATACCACGCGGATTGGGCTGGGGATATGTATTCAGTGCCGAAACAGGCATACCCCCATGCAACCGCTATCCAGAAAACCATGCGCTTGACTCTTTTCATTGTACCCCTCCGTCAGTTGTTGTGCTTGGGGAAGCGATCCATCCCGTATGTCCCGACCCGGACGAAACCAAATATCCCGTCCCTATCATACCCCTTGACCGAACCCATGGGCAGGTCGTGGCCGCCCGATGTGTATCCGAACATCAGGCACCGCTTGATCACGGCCGCCAGCGGCAACCCGCGCGGATAGTATTCCTGCGGCCCCGGCCCGTTGTTCCAGTCGGCGGCCGATAAATGATCCGGTGAAAGCGGCATCGTCATTTTTGCTTTTCTCTTTGTGAACTGTTATCGATCTTTTGTAGCACCTCTCGGAAATAAGACCCGATAGCATTCTGGTCACCCTGATCCGCAAATCTTGCGGCAATTTTTCTACGGCTCTCCGAATTTTCCCAATCCGACAAAATATTCAAAAGTTTTACGTCAAGCATATGACAAATAAAAGCGTCTGGCTCTCTTTCTATTGAGGTTTGTAGAAATGACACGATTTCATTCTGAATATCTGTCCTTTCGCTTTCCCGAGAACCGGCTAATTCGGCGAGTTTCTTGTAGCAACCGTTACGCTCAAGTGCAGTAAAATTGGTTTTGTCGTCAATCACACGCTGAGCAGCATTCAGAGTGGCTTGGGGTGAGGCAATCCGAAGAAACCCTAAAAGGCTCGCATAACGATTCGGGTTCCATTCAGAAAATGCCGCATCAAGCAAGACTTCTTCTGCACCGAACCCTCGGCTTAGACTGAGGGCTGTGATCAGGCAATACAAATTTAATCGTCCGCGCTCATCAGTTTCTTTTTTTCGTAAAGTTTCCCGAAGTGCATCCGCCATTAAACGGACCGCTTCGGGTTCAGTCATGTTGTGGTCTTGGGCGAACCGCATGATGTTTAGGCTTTGGTGTAACTCTTGTTCTTCTATAGAAATCTCATCGGTGCCACAAAAATGGACTTCGCAAAGTTCGGAAACGACAGTCGTCAAAGACGGCTTTGAAGGAGGGCCGATTTCAGCAAGAACAGCACGGAAATAACCACCCGCATTTCCAGCGACTTTTGCATGTCGGACGGCAACATGCTTCCGGACATTTCGCCAGGCCCAACCACTGGCATTTTCGACCAGCCCTTTGTCGAGCAAAGCGGCCAAATCTCCATCTGTCTCTGCTATAGCGCAATCCTGTAACAACGAATCCGCCTGTACCATAAGCCGAGCCCCCTTATCTCTGCGAAAATCAAGGTGTTTCAATGCCGTGACATAACATGTTTTCCGTTCAATGTACGGAAGAGTACTCACGACTTGCCTCCCGAAGTTTCTTTCATTCGGCATGGAAAAGTATGGGCGAATGAAGAAAGCTATTGGCCGATAAGGACTTTGCGGTGCGAATAGAATCCGATCAATTTCGTTTGTTATGGGTAATCCTTTACGGCATCCCAGCCAGTCCAACACACGGGCGACCCTAGAATCATCGCCTTCAGACGAACCGTTTCCCTCCTCTGGAAACGGTTTGAACAGTATTTCTAGTCCAACATCGAGATGGGTTGTATTCGTCTGAGCATTCGCCTCAATAGAAATGAACGCCAAACCAGTCATAGTGAAAGTCGCTAACATGCTAGTGAGTGTCATTATTGCTCCTTAGTTGATTAGTTATGGGTTGGGGTACGGTTCATACTCTGCACCCCGGTTGCGATGTTGGTAAGCACCTTCTCCTTGTTCAACCCGTACACAGAGCCTACCGGAATATCGTTGCCGCCCGCCGTGGTGCCATACATGAGAAGTCTTTTGATCAACGTGGCCTGTTGGAGGCCGTGCAGATAATATTCCTCTGGCCCGGGGCCATTGTTCCAGTCCAGCGGCAGTCGGCCAATAGAGACAGGACCAATCACAGGTGAAGCATTTGGCCGCGAGACGTAGATATCTCTCCAGTCGCATCGATGTCCGATCTCGTGCGCAAGGATGTGTGAGGTGACACTTCCATTGACCAATATTCCTCGACTACCAAAACTTATTCCCGCAGCGCCGGGCGCGACATTCGGGACAATATAGACCTCAAGCCCCCCTGTTCCGGACATGGCGTCTACAATCTCCCCTTGAACAGTATGGAGTTCGGAGTCCAAATACCAGGACATCTGATTCGTGTACGCGACGGAGGCCCGCACAAAGCGGATTCCCGCCTGGCGGTAGATGTAGTTGACACCCGCGATGAGGGAGGGGATGTCGGACGCCGATCCGACGTGATTGCCGTTGTCGTCGCAGATGAACATGAAATGCACGGGGACGGGGGGCTCCGGCGCGTACACCGTCAGGTTGTACTGCGGCGGTTCCGCGCCCCACAGGTGGTCGATGTTCGCGGAGACTGTGTCCGTGCCGGGGCTGGCCCCGGAGATGGTCTGCTCGATGAGGAGGGTGCCTGTCGAGTTCGCTCCGAGCGCGACCGCGCCGGAGTCCGTGTCCCAGTGGATGTGCGCCGGATCCACGCCGTCCGCCTCGAGGTAAAGGACCGCCGTATCGCCGACAAAGAGCCCGCACGGGTTGATGTGGGGCTCGGAAAGATTGACCGCGAAGCTGTGGACCGGCTCGGCCCGCAGGGAGACGGTTTTGAGCAGGACGGTGTCAGTGACGGTCTGGCGGTCGCCGATCCTGACCTTCGCGGTGATGCGCGACTGCCCGACCACGTTCTTCGGCAGGACGGCGACCGAGCCCGCGTTCTTGACCCGGGTCTTCTCCTGGCCGTCCTCGATGAAACGCGCGCTGCCGCTGATCTCCCAGGAAAGCACCCGGTCGCGGGACGGCCCGTGCCAGACGAACGGCACGGTGTTGGTGCTGTGCGCGAGCGCGTAGGTGAGCTCTGCGGGCCAGGTGTCTTCCTCCAGATGCGCGATGAACCTCTGCCCGTCCCAGTCCGGCTCCTCCTCCGGGTCGTCGATGTCGCAGGAGGAGATATCGCGCGAGACGGTCCGGTCGCCGATCTGGCAGGAGAGGGTGCCGAGCGAAATGGCGGTGGCGCCGACCCCGCAGTCCGTGAAGGATTCGTCGAACACCACGGTCACCGACATCGCCCCCGCCGACGGGGAGACGTGCCCGGAACTGAACGACCAGGAGGGCCATCCCGGGATCTGCGCGCCTTCGGGATGGATGCGGGCCGTCGCGGTGAACGAGTCGCCCGCGTGGACCGGGCAGCAGATGGTGTACGGCGCGTCGAGATCGATCCCGACGAACGTGACCGTCCCGGAGGTCAACTGCCCGCTACCCCCGCCACCGCTCCCGCCGCCCCCGTCCGGCGGCAGGGGGAACCCGATCGGGAAGGTGACCGTAAAGCCGGGGCCGAAGGATTGCGCCGATCCGGGCGCGGCGTTCGTGAGGCCGGAGATGTCCGTCGCGCCGTCGAACCACAGGGTCACCGTGCCCGAGCAGGCGTTGGTGTTGTCCGGGTCGAGGTCCGTGACGGTGACCGTATAGCTTTCCCCGGCGGCGAGCGCGTACGTCCGTTTAGACACCCCCGAGTGCGTGATATGCCCGACAGACACGCCCGCGCGGCGCGCGGCGCGCAGCCCGTCAACCCGCACGGAGAACAGGGCCGTGCCGTAGGCCGCCCAGTCCGCATACGCAAGGAGGGGGTTCACGCCCGCGTCCGCCTCCTCGCCGTCGGGCCGCCCGTCACCGTTGGTGTCGGGGTCGCCCGGATCACAATCCAGCGCGTACTCGTGGAAGTTGTCCAGCCCGTCTTCATCCGCGTCCAGGGCGTCATCCGGCAGCCAGGGACAGAGGAAAGGCCGGTGCGCTGCCTCCCAGGCGTCGGGCATGCCGTCGCCGTCCGTGTCCCGCCGTCGCGGGTGTGTTCTGTTCAGGAACTCTTCCAGCGCGGTCAGCCCGTCGCGGTCGTGGTCGCTGGCGGCATCGGAAGGATCGAGCGGGTCAAGCCCGAAGACGCGCTCCCAGGCGTCGGGCATGCCGTCCATGTCCGTGTCCGCCGGGTTGCGCCCCTCGGCGATCCACCAGCAGTTGGTGCCGTCCGCCAGCGTCGGGAGCGCGGGAGCGGGCGCGCCTGCCCCCGCAGGCATGGCGGCAGCGCCGCCAGACGTTTGGTTCGACGGGGCTGACGGCGCGGCAGCCGGGGCTCCCGCCGCCTGTCCTTCCTGCATGGCCGGCTGCCAGACGATGGCGGCGGGGGTGTTCGTCCCGCCGCCGGGCTTTGTGCAGCGCCCGTCCCTCACACAGGTCAGCAGCAGACCCACCATGAGGATGCGCAACGCGGGCGACCAAGACGCCCATGTCTCCCGCCGGTCTGCCCAGAACCCGCGGAACACGCCCCGCTCCCACATGTACACCGCGAGGCACAGCGCGTACGCCGCCACAACCAAAATGCCCGGCAGTCCTATAGACGCCGTTCCGCCGACATCCGTTCCGCCGCAAAAAAGATTCCCATCCATCGTGCCATCTCCTCGCCGCCCGTGCCACACCGGGCTCCGTGCGCCCCCACAAGAAGGGCGCGAACCCCAATCTGTGCCTCATCTGAGGTACCACCAAGCACCTGTTAGGAAACACGAGACAGAGGCCGCGCCCGAGCGGGCGCGTCCCCGTGCATCTCGCTTCCTAACTTAAACTTGGTGGTTTCAGATGAAGCGTTAATGCGCGTAAGCGCAAAATCAAAATGTGCAGGACGGTCTCTAAGACATCCAGCCGCAATGCACGCGGCCTCTCACCTCTGGTCATATCTCGCTGTCATCGCGAGAACAACGACGTGCCGTACCCTCAGCACACATTACCCTTTATGAAATCGTGCTGCCAGCATACGCCTCACAGGCAGGCATTGTCAACAGTGTTTTTCGGAGGTGTTTTTCGGAGGACGCAGCGCAGCGTCAGACATGTTGGATGCGTCCGACAAAAGCCGAGCACAGCTTTTACACTCGTCATTGCGAGCCACTGTGTGATCGCAACAGGAACCCCCGCTCCGCCAGCCGATTTTCCGCGAACCAAAAAACCAAAAAAAAAAAAATTTAAAAAACCGGTTGCAACGCTAGGGGCGAAAGAGTATGATCCGTTTCTATTTAAAGAAACACCCAAAGGGTCTAACGATGAAAAAGCTCATACCTGTGTTGTTAATCGGGTCTGGAATCGGGATCGTCGGTTGCAGTCGGCAACCGTCCGGAACGCCTACAGACGGAACGATCACGCTCAATTACGCGAACTTCCCCCCGTCCGCGACTTTCCCTTGTGTACAGATGGAACGCTGGAAGCAAGAGGTTGAAACGCGCACCGGCGGCGCGCTCAAAATTAACACGTTCCCTGGTGGCACGCTGCTCGGCGCAAAGGATATTTTTGACGGCGTGATCGCGGGTACAGCCGACATCGGCAATTTTGCAATGAGCTACCAGCCGGGGCGCTTCCCGGTCTCTGAGGCCATGGACTTGCCGCACTTCTTCCCTGACGCCAAAAACGCCAGTCGCATCTTGGCCGGCTTGATCGAGCGTTTCAAGCCTGATGAATTCAAGCAGGTGAAAGTGTTGGCCGTCTTCACCTGTCCGCCCGCGATGGTGATGAGTTCCAAGGAGATTAAGACGCTGGAGGACCTCAAGAATCTGCCGCTGCGCTCCTCCGGCACCGGTGCCGAGGTGATGAAACGTCTGGGTGCCGCGCCGGTCGCGATGCCGCAGTCGGATGTGCCGGACGCCCTGCAGAAGGGCGTCGTGAAAGGCAATGTCTCCTCCGGCGAGGTGCTGAAGGATATGAACTACGCGGCCTACTGCCCGTTTGTCTATAAAGCCGATCTCTGCGTCATCAGTTTTGCAGTGGTCATGAACAAGGCAAAATACGAGGCCCTGTCCGAGGCAATCAAACAGGTGCTCGACGGTCTCTACCATGAGCACGCCGAGTGGACGGGTGCCTATGTGGATCAGCATGTGCGAGCCGCGTTGGATTGGTCGCGGGAGCAGCACGCGCTCGTGATCCATGAGCCTACGGAGGCGGACCGTGCTGCATTGCGCGCCACCGCGCAGCCGATGTTTGCCGATTACGTGTCCCGCATCGGTGCCAAAGGCATCGATGCCGAAGCGGTCCTTGAATACATCCGTGGTCAACTGCCCTAGTCTGGAAATCCTCCTATGCTACCAATACTGATCAATATCGAAAAAAAGATCTGCGCCGCAGGAATGACAGTAGCGGGTGTCCTTTTGGTCACCTTAGTCTTGCTCTCAGGCGCGAACGTGGCCTGCCGTCTGGTCGGACATCCCATCAGCGCGAGCTACGAGTTGTCCGGATTCTTCGGTGCGCTGCTCGTGGCACTCGCGCTCGCCGATACGCAACGCAAGCGCGGTCACGTCGAACTGGACCTGTTCACGCGTGTGTATACGCCTGGTGCCCGGCGCTGGGTCGGCACCTTCAATGTGTTTGCGGGGGCTGTGCTGATGGCGATTGTAGGCGGGCAACTGGTCAACCGCGCCTGCGTGCTGCTGCGTGCGGGCGAGGTCTCCGAGACCCTGAAACTACCCTATCCGTGGCTGATGATCGGTGTAGCCGGTGGGCTTCTTCTGCTGGTGGCATCGTTCCTGACCGACTTCGCCGTACTCGCGTTCGGCCATCACGAAAAGGACGAATACGAAAAACAGCGCGCGCAGACGGCCAACCCGATCTGTGACGAAACCGAAACGGGACGGGCCAAAGAGCCGGCGACCGAAATCTCGAAGCGGAAGTGGCTGGTGCTCGGGCCGGGGTTGCTGGTCGTGGCGGGCGCGGCGATCTGGGCCGTCATCCACTTCAGTCTCGTCGCCGTCACTCCTGCCATGATCGGGTATCTCGGGATCGGCATCATGCTGACCCTCATCCTGTTCACCGGCATGTCGCCGGGTCTGGCGATGCTGCTCGCGGGCTTCGTCGGACTGCTGGCGCTCAATCCGCCCGCGAATGCAACCGCGCTGCTGAACGGCACGGTCGGCGCGGAGGTCTGGTCGGTCTTTTCGAACTACGGCTTTACGGTGATCCCGCTCTTTGTGCTGTTGGGCGAGGTGATCTATCACGCAGGCTACAGCGACCGCCTGTTCCGCGCCGCGCAAGCGTGGTTCGGGCACACGCGCGGCGGACTTGCCGTAACCACGATTCTGGCTTGCGCGGGATTTTCGGCGATCTGCGGCTCGAACACCGCGACGGCCGCCACCATGAGTTCGGTCGCGCTCAAGCCCATGAGCCGCAACAACTACCACCCCGAACTCAAGTGCGGCAGCATCGCTGCCGGTTCCACGCTGGGGTCGGTGATTCCGCCGAGCATCGTGCTGGTGGTGTACGGTTTATACACTGGGCAGAGTATCGGCAAACTCTTTGCGGGCAGCATCCTGCCCGGCGTGCTGCTGACGATCCTGTTCGTGCTGACGGTGAAGGTCATCCTGTGGCAGCATCCCGACTGGGCGCGGACCGGTACGCGGGGTTCACACACCCGGCGCTTTGCGTTGCTGCCGCAGGTGATTGAAGTCGCGGTGCTCTTCGCCGTGATCATGGTCTCGATGTTTTCGGGCCTGGTGACGCCCACCGAAGCGGCCGGACTCGGCGCGCTGCTTGGAATCGTTGGCTGTCTGGTACGCGGGCGACTCTCGCTTCGGCAGTTCATCAACGCCGTCGTGGCGACCCTGCGCATTACCGCGATGGTCTTTCTGATCTTGGCGGGTGCCACGGTATTCGGACGCTTTCTGGTGCTGACGCGCCTGCCCTTCGAGTTGACCGACTGGGTCGCGCAGATGAGTCTGGCGCCGACGTTGATCCTGCTCTTTATGATGGGCTGCTATCTGGTCGGCGGTTGCATCATGGACGCGCTGGCGTTCCTGCTGATTTCACTGCCGCTCTTCCAGCCGCTGGTCACGCGCATGGGCTATGATCTGATCTGGTTCGGGCAGGTGGTCTGTCTGGTCACTACGCTTGGCGCGATCACGCCGCCGGTCGGCGTCTCCTGCTTCGTTGTCGCGGGGATGTCGCCGGACGCCAACGCCGCGCAGGTCTTTCGTGGTGCGATGCGCTTTCTGCCCGCCTACCTGATCGTCTTCATCCTGCTGCTGCTCTTCCCCGACTTCATGGTCGGCTGGCTGGCGGGACAGGTGAAGTGAGTGAATAACGAACAACTAATAACGAATAGTGGAAGAGAGGTAATAGGTAAGAAGTAAGCCTAAAAAGAGTTGAACCTTCAACTCTCTTTGGTTTCTGGTTTCAAGGTTTCATGGTTTCATCCAAATCGGGATCGGGATCGCTATCGGGATCGATTGTTTAACCACGGAACACGAAAAGGCAAAGCTCGACGTTCAACACTCAACGCTCAAGCGAGGTATGGCTCGCGGGGGCGCTCGCCCAAAAACTCTGCGTCTCCGCGTCTCTGCGTTAAAAAATCCAGAGCACTGTATGAACCCTGAAACCCTGAAACCCTGAAACCCTTGAACCCCTGAAACCCTTGAACCCATCCTTTCGGCTAGTGCGCGGCTTGGTCGCCGACTGAGTAGAGGATCTTGCCGCTCTGTCCGTCTGCAATGCAGAAGGATTCGGGATGGCGGTGGAGTTCCGATTTGAAGGTCAGGCGACCCGTATAGCGCCGCTGCAGTTCGACCAAGAAGGCCTCATCTTCGGTACGCAGGCGATCAAGCACGCTGGGCGCGACAATGATCTGCAACTCGACCATCTCTCTCCCTTCCTGACGCATTTTGCGCATGATGGCCGCGATCTGGCGCTGGATGTCCACACTCAGGGCCAGAGGGGATTTGATCAGGCCGTGGCCGCGGCAGTAGGGGCAGTCCGCGTACATCTGCGAGAGCAGGCTCTCTTCCTGGCGCTGGCGGGTCATCTCCATCAGGCCCAACTCGGAGATGGGCAGCACGTTGGTACGGGAACGGTCACGCTTGAGCGCCTGCTTCATGGCCTTGTGGACCGTGTTCTGATGTTTGCGCGACTTCATGTCGATCAGGTCGAGCACCACCAGTCCGCCGATGTTGCGCAGACGGAGCTGGCGCGCGACCTCCTCGACGGCTTCGAGATTCACCTCCAAGATCGCTTCTTCCTGTGAGCCTTTGCCGCGGTGGCGTCCGGTGTTGACGTCAATGGCGATCAGCGCTTCGGTCTCATCGAAGATCAGATAACCGCCGGACTTGAGGTTGACCTTGCGCCGGAATGCATCCTCGAGCTGGCGCTCCACGCCGTGGTGCTCGAAGATCGAGAGTTGCCCTTCGTAGCGGTGGATGATGCTTTTCGCGCGGCGCGAGATCTTCCCGGCCACGGCGCGGATGCGGTCGTAGGCTTCAACGTCATCAATCGTCACGCGGTCGATCTCCTCGGTCAGCCAGTCGCGTACGATGCGTTCGACCAGATCGGGCTCTTGATAGACGCAGGCCGGGGGCTTGAGGTTTTTGGTGTTGCTCTGCAGTTCGTTCCAAGACTCCCACAGGTTGCGCAGGTCGCGCACGAAGGCGCGTTTGTTGGCACCCGAACCAACGGTGCGGACGATCAGGCCGGCGTCATCCGGTAGCGGCAGGCGGTCAAGTATCTTCTTCAGGCGTTGGCGCTCCTTGGCGTCGCCGATCTTGCGCGAGACGCCGCGCAGGCGCGTGCCGGGCATCATGACCAGATAGCGGCCGGGCAGGCTGAGGTTGGCGGTGACGCGCGGGCCTTTGGTGCCGATCGGGCCCTTGGTGACCTGCACCACGATCTCGGACCCCGGGGGGAAGCGCTTGGCGATCATATCGTTCGAGACCCGCCGCCGCCGTGAGGGGCGCGTGTTGTCGTCATCTTCGTCCAGCCTGCTGTCATCGTCCGGCAGCATGTCCCAGTAGTGGAGGAAGGCGTTTTTCTTCAGGCCGATATCCACGAAGGCGGCCTGCAGGTCGTGCTCCAGATTTTGGATGCGTCCTTTGAAGATACTGCCCACGAGCCGCTCTTCGGTGGGGTGCTCCACCTGAAACTCCTCGACCCGTCCATTCTCGACCACCGCTACGCGCGTCTCGAGCTTTTCAACATTGACTACGATTTCGCGCTTGGGAGCGCTCTTTTTAAGCCATCCGAACAATACCATGCCTGTTTCTCCTTGTTGGCCCCGCGAGGGGCGTTTTCGACGCCCGATCAAAACCTTATCTCCGATTCACGTCCATAGATGGACACACTCTGGACCATCCCGAATGCCGCCATCATGGTCAGCATAAAGGTGCGTCCATAACTGATGAACGGCAGCGGCAGTCCGGTTATCGGCATCATCCCGATCGTCATCGCAATGTTGATGAACATGTGGCTAAAGGTCAGGGTGAGGACACCGACACAGAACAGACGCCCCGTATCGTCTTGGCAATGAAACGCTATCCACAGTCCCGAGCCCAGCAGGCCCAAGAACAGCAGCAGCACCGTCAGGGAACCCGCGAAGCCGGCCTCTTCAGCCAGCACCGCGAAAATGAAGTCGTTGGACGAGACCGAAGGCGGCAGATAACCGAGCATGTACTGCTCGCCCTTGAGGTAACCTTTGCCCCAAACGCCGCCGGAGCCGACCGCGATCTCAGACTGGCGGCGGTTGTAGCCGCTGCCGTGCAGGTCTTTGTCCGGGAAGAGAAATACTTGCAGGCGCCGCACCTGATGCGGCTTGAGTCGAGTCATCTCGATCAACTGCTCGCGCCGCTCACGCGGCAGGTCGGCCTTCTCGGCCGCATAGATCAGGCCCAGGACCAGCGTCACGACGGTCACACCGGCCAACACGCAGGTCCAGACGAGGCGCGGCGCCACGCGCGCGGTGAAGAGCATGGCGAAGACGGTGGGCACCAACACCATCGCTGTACCGAGGTCGGGCTGCATCAGAATCAGCGCAGCCGGCGCGCCGACCACGACGAGGGTCAGCAGAAACATCAATACGCCCCGTTTGGCCTCGCGTCGGCTATAGAGCCAAGCGAGCATCATGATGATCGCCAGCTTGGCCGGCTCCGAGGGCTGGATGCCGAAAAGCCAGCGTTGCGCCCCCATGCGAACCTCGCCGAACGCCGGCACGAGCGCCAACAGCACCAGGCAGGCTGAGTAGACCAGCCAGCCCCAGCGGCGGATCACGATGCGGTAGTTGGTCAATGCCAGCGCCAGATAGATCACCAGACCGGCCACGCCGACCTCCGCGTGACGCATATAGAGCATGCGCAGTTCAGGGTCGCCGCGTACGGAACAGGCACTGTAAACAAAGGTTACGCCGATTACAATCAACCCCGCCATGCAGGCGAAGAGCAGTAGATTGAGGCGTTGGAAGCGGCTAAGGGCGGTTTTCAACATGTCAATCCCCCCTCACTTCTGGCTCCGGGGATGCCGTACCTGCTGCCGGATCACTTTCGAGCGGGGTCTCGCCGAAAATCGAAGCCAGCACGTCATGCACCATCGGGGCGACGGTGAGCCCGCCCGATTCGCCGTTCTCGACGATGATCGCGACGGCCACCGTGGGTTGCGCGAAGGGCGCGAAGGCGGTGACCCACGTGTTCTTGCGGCGCACGCCGCCCACATCGACTTCGGCCGTTCCGGTTTTGGCGGCGATCGCCGTGCCGCGCACGCGCACGCGGCGGCCGGTACCCAGTTCCGCCACGTCGTGCATGCCGCCGCGCACCAGTGCGATGGCTGCAGGCGGCCATTCCATCGTGTTGAGTTCTTCAGGCAGACCGGCGCGCCGCATCAGGTGGGGGCGGTAGAGGGTGCCGCCGTTCGCAAAGACCGAGGTCAGCAGCGCCATCTGCAGCGGCGTGGTGAGCAGCAGGCCCTGGCCGATCGAAACCTGGCAGGTGTCGCCGGGGCGCCAGGCATCGCGCATGTTTTCTTTTTTCCACGCGTCGGTGGGCAGCAGACCGCCGGCCTCGCTGGGCAGGTCGATCCCGGTGGGTCTGCCGAGTCCAAGTTGGCGCGCCTCCTCGTAAATCGGGTCGTAGCCGATGGAATGAGCGAGGTGACAGAAGAAGGCGTTACACGATTGTTCGATGGCCTTACGCAACGCGATTTCGCCGTGCCCGTAGGTGTTCCAGCAGCGCAGCCGCATGTTGCCAAGCCGGAAAACGCCGTCGCAGGTGTAAGTCATCCCCGCAGGGATGCCTTGGCGCAACGCAGCGATCGCGGTGACCGGCTTGAAAGTGCTGCCCGGCGCGTAGCGGCCCAGCACCGCGCGGTTGAAGAGCGGCAGCGCGGGATCCTCGTTCAGGCGTTTCCAGACGCCTGGGGTCATAATCGGGACGAACTCATTGGGGTCAAAAGAGGGTGTGCTGACCAGTGCCAGCACCTCACCGTTACGCGGATCGATCACCACGCCTGCGCCGCGCCAGCCGTGCAACGCCTTTTCCAACGAGCGCTGCACCTCGACATCGAGCGTGAGGTGCACGTCGTCGCCGGCAACTGAAGGCTCGCCCTCCCAGACCGCATGCTTATAGCCGCGCGCGTCGACGCGGATCAGGCGTCCGCCCGAGGTGCCGGTAAGGGTCTGGTTGTACTGCTGCTCAATGCCCTGCTTGCCGATCATTTCGGGCAGGAAGAAGTCGATTTTCTGGCCGGGCAGCGGCTGGGGGCGGTCGCGCCCAACATAGCCCAGCACATGCGCGGCGAGCGCGCCTTGCGGATAGATCCGCTCGGGCTGCACATAGATATCCACGCCGGGGAAGGGCTCCACGGTTTCGGCCCAGCGCGCGAGGGTTTCCTGGTCCACATCGCGCCAGGCCAGCAGCGGCATCGGCAGGCTTTGGAGCACATGGTTGGAGATTGCATTGAACGAGAGTTGGCGCGGGATGCCCAGTTCGGAGGCCAGACGGTCGACATCGGCATCCACCGCCTTGATCGTATTGATCCAGCGTCCGCGTTTGCGCAATTCCTCGACATAGTAGGCGATGCAGTAGCTCGCCCGGTTGTCGGCCAGGCAGACACCGTTGCGGTCAAAAATCCGGCCGCGCGGACCCGGCACTTGGACCCGTCGCACACTCTGCCGCAACTGGTCGCGGGAAAGCACAGAGAAGCGTTCCACTTGCACGCGGTGCAGCGACACCGCCAAAAACACGATTCCTGCCGTGAACAACAGCCCTAAAAGCGCGATCCGCCAGCTATCGGTCAGTCTCTGCCCATAAGATTCCATGTCCCTCCTCCACCGGCTTGACAAGGCCGGAGAGGCGGTCAGTCAGACCGCAAAAAATAAAACCAGTGAAACCGGCCAGCATGCCGGCCGGCACCGTGTAGGCCAGCAACTTCAGGTTTTCCAAGGTGAAAAGCGCGGCTCCGCCGTGCAGCCAAAGTTGGGTCCAGAACCACTGCGCGGCGGCGGCCACCGCCGTCACTAGCGCGCCTCGCAGTAGGCCGGCTTCGAGGAAGACTCGCTGCAACAGACGGACCGCAGCGTAGGAGAGCAGTAGGAAGATCGGCGTGCAGAGCGGCGGCAGTCCCCCGAGCGCATCGGTGAGGCCGCCGGCCCAGATTGCCGCTGTCAGAGCGATCCACACCGGACGGGTCAGCATGGCGTAAAGCGCCACGGCCGTCAGAAAAACAGGTTTGACCGGAAAAGTGGTTGTGACGGGGGTCAGGTCCTGTATCAACGCGGCGATGAACAGGGTGAAGGCCAAGACCGGCAGGTGCATGTCAACGCGCATGGCGGCCTCCTTGCCGTGTCAGGATGAAGACCTCGTCAAGCGCCGCCATGTCAGCGGCCGGCACCACGGCGGCCTCGCGCGCGAGACCGTCCGGATTCAGCTTACTCTCCAGCAGATAGCCGACAGTCAGCCCTTTGGGATAGGTCGTCCCCAGCCCCGAGGTCACGACGCGCGTGCGCGGCGGCGGTTCGAAGTCCCGGGACAGATAGCGCAGCCGCAACGGCTCGACCACATAGAGCAGGGTCAGGGCGGGAGCCGCCGCCGGACGCGAACCACCGCCATACAGGATGCCGCGCACGACGCCCACACCCTCGTCGGGCGTCTCCAGTTCGCAGGCGACACGGCTGTTGGGATCGGTGATGAGCATCACATCACTGGTGTGGGGGGAGACCTCTGTGACGCGCCCGACGATGCCATCCGGAACCACAACAGGATCGCCCTTGCGAACCCCGTGCCGCGACCCCTTGCCGAGCCGCACACTTTGCCAGACGGCGGAGGTGCCGCCACGCGACAACACCGGGGCAGCCTGCCAGCGGCAGGCGATGGGCGGGGAAAAGTCCAGCAGTTCGCGCAGACGGGCGACTTCAGCTTCTAGCTCTTCGACCTCGCTGGCCGCCATGCGCAGGCGCGCCACATCGCGCTCGAGCATGGCCGCGCGCGTTGCCGTGCGGGCACGCATGATGACAGCTCGCACGCGGACCCACACGGTCCGGTCAAACCACACTTTGGCATTTTCGTAGGGATAGAGCGCTTCACGCGACAACACACCCACCCCGGCATGCCAGAACACCAGCATGCCGAGCGACACGGCCAACAGCCATACCCACCATTTCGTTTGCTTCACTCTGGTCGCTCCCCCGTTCTACCGGGCTGGCAGAGACCAGAAAGCAACCGCAGAAAATCACCGGCCCATTTTCGATTTGGCCAGGAAATTCAGCTCATTCAACACCACGCCCGTCCCCTCCACGACCGCGCTCAGCGGGTCGTCGGCCAGCGTAACGGGCAGTCCTGTCTGTGACGCGATCAACTTGTCCAAGCCACGCAGCATGGAACCGCCGCCCGCCAGGACAAGGCCCCGGTCAACAAGGTCGGCCGACAGTTCCGGCGGACACCTCTCCAGCGTGATCCGCACGGCTTCAACGATTGCGGAGACCGGCTCCTGCAAAGCGTCACGAATTTCTTCCGAAGTGACAGTCAGGGTTTTGGGAAGCCCGGCCACCAGGTCGCGGCCCTTGACTTCCAGCGTACACTCCTCACCCAAAGAATAAGCCGAACCGATGGTGATTTTAATTTCTTCCGCGGTTCGCTCTCCAATCAACAGATTGTAAACTCTTCGCATGTACTGGACGATACATTTGTCCATCGCGTCACCGCCTATGCGGACGCTCCGCGAGTACACGATGCCGGCCAGCGAGATCAACGCGACCTCGCAGGTTCCACCGCCGATATCAACGATCATGTTACCAGCCGGCTCTGACACAGGCAGCCCGACACCGATGGCAGCCGCCATCGGCTCCTCAATCAGGAAGACCTCGCGGGCACCCGCGTGGCGCGCCGATTCCTGCACGGCGCGTTTCTCCACTTCCGTGATATTACTCGGCACCGCCACAATCACGCGCGGCTTCACCAACTTGGTCGAGTGGACCTTGCGGATGAAGTAGCGGATCATCGCTTCCGTGATATCAAAGTCTGCGATCACGCCCGACTCCATGGGCCGCATCGCCACAATATGCGCCGGCGTACGGCCCAACATGCGTCTGGCCTCCTCGCCGACCGCCAAAATCCGTTTGGTGCCCTCTTGGATGGCAACGACAGACGGCTCCCGTATCACGACCCCGCGGTCCTTGACAAATACCAAGGTATTCGCGGTTCCGAGATCAATCCCGATATCGCTGGATAAAAAGGCCAAAAGCTTATTGAACATCGCGCGTTCTTTCCCGTGGGACAAACGTTCACCATCACGCCACAAGGGCGCAGTAATTCGGTAGTTTCTATGATAAACCCCGTTGGGTCAAGCAGAAACAGGGGAAAAGTGACCAAAATCGACAATCGCGCGATCGGGCGAATCTGGCGACTCCGACAGATTGGCCGAATCGGCCCAATCAGACCGGTCTGGATTGGCTTTAACCGCTCGCTTTTTCCCCTTCTGAATGTGGGTTTGACTTTATCCGTCTCGCTAGTTTGCCATACGGGCATGGTGGCGTAGAAGGCTGGGGCTGGGAAATCAGCTCGCGAAGATTATCATTGAAGATTATCAGGTAAGGCTCCATGTCCAACCCTCTCCGCAATTCGAACATCAACTACTCCGACGGCTGGTTCTTTGTCACGATGCAGGTGGCGCAGAACAAGACGATGTTCGGTGTCATTGCGGATGACAAGTGCGAGTTGAACGCTCTGGGAGAGAAGATCGGAAGCAGTTGGGAGGGCATGTTTGCGCGTCATCCGGAGGCATACCGCGACGCATCCGTCGTGATGCCCAATCACTTTCACGCCGTGATCCGCATTCACCGCCGCCCGACAAACAAACCCAACCACCTCTCTTACCTGATACAGGGGTTCAAAAGCTTCACGACGCATCTGTACCACGCCGCCGTCCGGGCCGGACAGTGCCCGGACATCGGCACCAGTCTCTGGATGTCCAGCTACTATGACAACCTGATTACCTCGCGCCGCGAGCTTGAGAACATCCGCGCCTATGTGCGTGACAATCCCGCCCGCTGGGATAACGACCGCTTCGGCCCCGTGACTACCTACCACTGTGGCAATCTCGAGCTGCTGCATGAGGCGCTGGTGGCGTATGTGGCCTCAGAGGGGCCGGACACGGAGGTCCGGCCCCACGATACAGAAGACACGGAGGTCCGGCCCCACGATACCGGGCGCTTGTCTCGTGAGGCTGGACCTCCGTGTCCAGTCCCTCCGTGTCCGGTTCTGATCTCTACCTTCACCAGCCCGCAGGAGCGCGGTGTGCTGGCGCGCTGCCTGACTGTGCGGCGCCCCTTTATACACGTCATGCCCGGCGGCATACCGGAGCGGTTGCCGCCTGCTGTCGCGCGTGCCTGTGCGGAGGGCTGGGCGCTGGTGCTCTCGCCCTCGGCACCCGGCACCGGTATCAACAAACAACGCGCCATCTGGTGCAACCGCTATGTGCTGGATCGCGCCGCGCGTATCACGCACGGCTACATCCGCCCCGGCGGCACACTCGAAACCCTGCTACGAACCCACACCCCACCCTAGCCACCCCATTATCGTAGCCCCGGTCCTCCGTGTCCGGGGCGGAGAGGAGAAACAACCATGAAAAAAACCTACGTATCGTTCCTCGGCACCGGCACCTATAAGCCCTGTGTCTATCTCAAGCCCGATGAGCCCGCCAGCGATTCGGGAGTGGTCACCTATGTGCAGACCGCCATGCGCAAGCTTGTAGCCAGCGACGCAGAAAAGACGCTCATTTTCTGTACGCGGGATGCTACGGAAACGCATTGGCAGAAGCTATGCGCGGAATTTGAGGCGCACGGATTGCCCGAGCCAGAGAAGGTCGATATACCGGACGGCTCCAACAACGAAGAGTTCTGGGAGATTTTTAAAACGGTCAACGAAAATATCCAAGAAGAGGCAGGGATCTTTTTTGATGTCACCCACTCTTTGCGCTCCCTGCCGCTGATCATGTCCGTGCTGCTCAACTACCTCGAAGTCGTAAAAGGCACGAAGCTGGTCGGATGCTACTACGGCGCCTTTGAAACACTGGGCAAGGCGGCTGATGTGGAGGAAAAGTATCCCGATCCCGCTGATCGCCGCGCTCCGATCTTCAACCTGACCCCGTTCTTTCAGCTTAATGACTGGGTGAAGGCGATCCGCGATTTCAAGCGCTTCGGCGATGCCGGCGATCTGAACAGACTCGCCTGGCAAGACACTAAACCATTGGCCGCGAAAGAGGAGACGCGCACCGATGAATTACTCGCGCTGCGTAGTTTGACCGGCGCGCTTAACAAGTTCACGCAGATGGTTCATTCCAGCCGTTGCAAAGATATTCAGGATTTCAATTTCGAGTCGAACATTTTGAATCAGTTGGAACTGGCAACGCAATGTGACGTGCTGCCGCAGTTGAAGCCGGTGTTGGCAGGGCTGGGCGACGTTTTTGCGGCGTATCAGGACAAAGATTTGAAAAACGGCATACGCGCGGCGCGCTGGGCGTTCGAGCACGATTTGATCCCGCAGGGATACACGCTTTTGCAGGAGACGGTCGTCTCGTACTACGCGCAGGAGTTTGGCGCTGACCTGAAAAGGCTCTACCCCAAACGCGAAGATGAAGTGAAGCGCCGCGAGTTCACTTCAGCGCTGCTCGCTTGGAGAACCGGCTCTTGGAAGAAAGAGGACAGCGGACTGGCCGAGAAACTAAAGGACAAAATCGTTCCGGAGGTGCTGAACCAGTACAATGCCCTGACGCAAGGACGCAACGACATCAATCACGGCGGCCACAGCCACAATGCCAGGAATGCAGAAAAGCTGAAAAAGGATCTCGGCGACGCCATCACGAAGTTTGAGGCTCTGCTTTGCTAACCATCTCGTCACCCCGGATCTCGTGTTATCGTGTCCCCCGGACCTCCGTGTCCGGGGGGAAGGCACCACCCATGACAAACCTACTCATCCTCACCGTCGGTACCGGCACAGCCGGCAGGCACTCTGACCTCGCCTCCGGCTTGCGTCGCACGCTCGAGCTGCTCACCCCCCGCAAGTTCTGGCTCGTCCCTTCGACCGCGCCGGACTCGCTGGCCATCGCCGATCTGATCGCCGAAGGCCACGCTTCGTACGGCGGGCGCTTCCCGCTGGAA
>Ga0255341_1002917_pt1 | contig 20249 bp, 16 predicted proteins | sample wastewater_treat_8_FD_192418 | JGI IMG/M metagenome (GOLD analysis project Ga0255341, IMG submission 192418) | Wastewater microbial communities from Lulu Island WWTP, Vancouver, Canada - plant12 | ecosystem: Engineered > WWTP > Wastewater > Unclassified | place: Canada: Vancouver, British...
GTTTATTTAGTGTACCCTTTTTTAAGAGCAAGAATGGAAAGTAATATTGTAAAGATGAAATATATTATCTTTCTCTAATAAAAAGGGGCATTGCACTACGATTTTTAATCGATAATGCAACAGCCCCATTTTTAATCCTTCCTTATTTTATATTATTGATTTATAATGCTGTCACCAAACCCAAGCTCGCTAATGACTCTGTTTACTGCATTAAGATAAGCTTTGATACTTGCCTCGACAATGTCGGTACTAACCCCTCTGCCTATAAAGAATTTATCATTCTTTAAAACTTTCACTGTAACTTCACCGAGGGCATCTTTTCCCTCAGTAACAGCCTTCAAGGAATATTCCTCCAGCTCCATACTGAATCCTATCAACCTATCCATGGCATTGAACGCTGCATCTACAGGCCCATCCCCTGTTGCTGCTTCAGTTATTATGTTGCCGTTTCTTTTAAGGCTGATGACAGAGTTTGCTATAACCTTATTCCCACTGCTGATTTGGAAGCTTTCCAATTCAAACACTTCCGGAATATCCGATACTTTATCCTTAACCAGTGCTTCAATATCCCTGTCGGTAACTTCCTTCTTCTTGTCAGCAAGGCTTTTAAACTGTTCAAATGCCTTTTGAATCTCATCAGTGCCTAAATTATAGCCCAGCTCCTTAAGCCTTTCTTCAAATGCATGACGCCCCGAAAGCTTCCCTAACACCATTCTGTTTTGGGTAAGACCGATTGATTCAGGTGTCATTATCTCATATGTGCTCTTTTCAGATAATACCCCATGCTGGTGTATCCCTGACTCGTGAGCAAAGGCATTTGCTCCCACAATTGCCTTATTAGGCTGAACATTTATTCCTGTTAAGGAGCTTACAAGCTTACTTGTTCTATAGATTTTAACAGTGTCAATATTGTGTTCAAAGCTGCTATAATAGTCTTTTCTTGTGTTAATTCCCATTATTATTTCTTCCATAGATGCATTACCGGCTCTCTCTCCGAGTCCATTAATGGTACATTCAAGCTGTGTCGCACCATTTATCATGGCTGCAAGAGAATTGGCAACCGCAAGACCTAAATCATTATGGCAGTGAACGCTTATATCCACCTTGTCGATATTGGTAACATTAATTTTTATCCCTTTAATCAAACTTCCAAACTCTTCAGGAGTAGTGTATCCAACAGTATCAGGAATATTTACTACAGTTGCACCGGCATTTATTACGCCTTCAATAATCCTGTAAAGGAAATCCACTCTTGTTCTGCTCGCATCTTCTGCGGAAAATTCTACATCCTGACAGTATTTCTTTGCATACTTAACCATCTCTACAGCTCTTGCAAATACTTCCTCTTCAGTCATTTTGAGTTTATACTTCATGTGTATGTCAGAGGTTGCAAGAAATGTGTGTATTCTGGGCCTGGCAGCATATTGCACCGCCTCCCACGCTCTGTCTATGTCCTTCTCAACAGCACGGCAAAGGCTGGCAACAGTCGAATTCTTTATATTTTGAGCAACAGCCTTTACAGCTTCAAAATCACCGGGTGATGCAATGGCAAAACCTGCTTCAATTACATCTACTCCAAGATTCTCCAATTGTTTTGCTATCTCCAATTTTTCATTTATATTTAAATTAACACCTGGAGTCTGCTCTCCATCTCTTAAAGTGGTATCAAATATTTTTATTCGGGTAGCCATAATGCCCCCCTCCTTTCAATCAATCTCATATTCATAAATATCTTAATAAAACAAATGTAAATAATAGTCAATTTTAACTATATCGGTGAGATGGACTAATTATCCATCCCAACCGAATTATATATAATATTATTTCTTTAGCCAGCTCATCATTTTTCTAAGCTCAGCTCCAACCTTTTCTAATTGGTGTTCTGATTCATTTCTTCTTATTGCAAGTAATTCAGCTCTTCCGCCTGCTTTATTCTCTGCAATCCATTTGGAAGCAAATGTTCCGTTCTGGATTTCAGTAAGTACCTTTTTCATTTCTTTTCTGGTTTCATCAGTAATGATTCTTTTACCTATCATATAGTCTCCGTATTCAGCTGTATCACTTATGGAGTATCTCATAAATGAAAATCCTCCCTGATTGATGAGATCTACAATCAGCTTCATTTCATGAATACACTCGAAATAGGCAATTTCCGGCTGATATCCTGCTGCTACCAGAGTTTCGAATCCTGCTTTCATAAGCTCGGTAACACCACCGCAAAGAACTGCCTGTTCTCCGAACAAATCGGTTTCTGTTTCTTCCCTGAAAGAAGTTTCCAGTATACCTGCCCTGCCTGCACCTATACCTGATGCATATGCAAGTGCATAATCCTTTGCCTTACCTGATGCATCCTGATGAATAGCTATTAATGCAGGCACACCTCTTCCATCCTGGTACTGGTATCTTACAGTATGCCCTGGTCCCTTTGGTGCAACCATAATAACATCCACAAAACTAGGTGGTACTATCTGGTTGAAAATGATGTTGAAACCATGTGCAAACATCAAAACATCGCCTTCTTTGAGGTTTGCTTTAATGCTTTCTTCATAAACTGCCGCCTGAATCTGGTCAGGAACAAGTATCATAATTACATCGGCAGCTTTTGCAGCTTCATCAGTATTCATAACCTTTAAACCGTCATTTATAACCTGCTGTCTTCTCTGTGATCCTTCCTGCAGACCTACAACTACGTTTATACCACTATCCTGTAAGTTCTGTGCATGTGCATGCCCCTGACTTCCGTAACCGATTATCGCTACAGTTTTTCCTTTCAATAAACCTAAGTTGCAATCACTATCATAATACATTTTTGCCATAGATTATCACTCCTCATTATAATTTACTTTTATATATTTGTTACCTCTTTCAATACCTATTGTGCCAGTTCTAACAATCTCTACGATACCATACTGTTTGAGCATATCCTCGAGAGCACTGACTTTATCCGAACTCCCTGATGCTTCTATTGTAAGAGTACTTTTAGAAACATCAACTATCTTAGCCCTAAATATCTCTACAATCTGAATAATCTCAGCACGTGTTTGGGGTGTTGCAGTAACCTTTATAAGTGCAAGCTCTCTGCTGACAGAATCCGCCTTTTCCAATCGCTTTATTTTAAGCACATCAACAAGCTTATTAAGCTGCTTTGTCACCTGATCTACTGTATATTCGTCCCCGTCAACAACAATAGTTATTCTTGATACCTCGGGATCTTCAGTAATCCCGACTGCCAAACTGTCTATATTAAAACCTCTTCTACTGAACAATCCGGACACTCTTGAAAGAACTCCTGCGTGATTTTGGACCAGTACGGACAATAAGTGCTTCGCCATGTTTATTCACTCCTTTCAGCAATTATATTAAAAGTGATAAATCTATTACATTCCTTAAGCAAATCCCATCAAAATAAGTATGCTTCTCAAAATGCCTGGCTTATTAACACTTTTAATATAGTATCCCAAAAAACTATGAGACACTAAAAAAACCTTTCCCCCCTGCGGTCATGCAGGGACGAAAGGCCTAAACTCTTACGTGGTACCACCCTAATTCAATATATCCTAAAAAATCAGATATATCCTTAGTGAGCATTATCATCTAATACTCCGACTATAACGTCGTCAACGTTGCACCTTACTTAATATTTCAGAAGCAATGCTCCAGACCGAGCTATACATACACATCATGTATCGGTTCACACCAGCCACCGACTCTCTTTTACAATCAAATGTATCTTGTATCCATCATCGCAATTAATTGATTTGAGATTTTACAATAAATCATATCAGATATAATTGGTAATGTCAACAACTAATTGAAAGGATTATCATAGAATTTTTGTTATCCATACATAACTATATTCAGTTAAAAAACCTTGTCTCAAAGGGGTTATAGGGAAGAAAATTTTTTGCTATAATATTTATCAGTTAAATTGAAATTCAGTTTGCAGTCTTTTATAAAATAGAGATAAAAAATATATTAAATACGATTAATCTTTTACATTTATCTATCGCAAAAATTCCGGTAAAGCGTTCGTTATTTTGCTCTGCTTAATGTAAGATTAATAACGTATTAAGATTAATAACGTATTTAATTTAGTATGGTACGAGTAAAACAAAATCAATGGAAAAAGGTGTATTTTTATGATTAGAATGGTTTCATGGAACGTTAACGGTTTAAGAGCGTGTGTAAATAAGGGCTTCATGGATTTTTTCAAAAATGTAGATGCTGACATATTTTGCATACAGGAAAGCAAGCTACAGGAAGGTCAGATCGATCTTAAATCGGATGGCTATTATCAATACTGGAATTATGCAGCTAAAAAGGGATACTCAGGCACAGCAATATTCACAAAGAGAAAACCTATTTCCCAGGAAAACGGCATAGGGATTGAAGAGCACGACACTGAGGGAAGAGTCATAACCCTTGAGTTTGATGATTTTTACCTGGTTAATGTATACACCCCTAATGCAAAACGGGCTTTGGAAAGACTCCCCTATAGAATGGAATGGGAGGATGCCTTCAGGAGTTATCTTAAAAAGTTGGATGCCTTAAAGCCTGTAATAGTTTGCGGTGATATGAATGTGGCACATAACGAAATTGACCTTAAAAATCCGGCTTCAAACCACAAAAGTGCAGGCTTTACCGATGAAGAACGCGGCAAATTCACTGAGCTTCTGAATTCAGGCTTTATAGATACATTCAGATACCTTTATCCAGATGAAAAGGATGCTTATACCTGGTGGTCTTATATGTTCAATGCAAGGGCTAAGAATGTCGGCTGGCGTATTGATTATTTCTGCATATCTGAAAGAATTAAGGAAATGCTTTTGGACTCTATAATACATAAAGATATAGCAGGCTCAGATCATTGCCCGGTTGAAATAACTATGAACTTATAATAAATTGCTCTTTACGAAAACACAAGTACATAATTACTTACAATTTCTTATTGTATAAACATTAATATATGGGTAAAATGATATGATAAGAATTTATTCAACAACGTTAAAATTTCAAGCAAAAAGGTGAAATAATTGATTAATATTAATGAAAATAATATAAAAAATATGGCTGCTAACAAAATGGCTTATATGATCGGTTGCAACCTAACAGACAGGGTTAGGAATCTTGAGTATATAAAGTATGATAATTGTTTATCGGCAATTATTCAAGATGAGTATAGTTATTATGCAATTGTAAAAATGGATAGAGCCGGCACAGTTCAATCATATGCATGTCAATGCAGTGAGTACTATAACTCCGACGGTGCTTGCAGACATATAATTGCACTTCTGAAAAAGTCACAGGAAAAATACGGAAGCCACAGCCACATGAGTAATAAGGATATATTTATTCCATTTACATTCAACAAAACTCCTTCAAAGCACATTAAAGCACAATTATGGCTTGAACATGAATTTACATCAATGGGCTATAACAGGGTAGCACTTGAACTTAAATTAAGAGCAGGTGAAACGAAACCCTATGTTGTAAAAAACATAAAATCATTTCTTGAAGCTATAGAAGAAAATAGATTTTATCATTTTACAAAAAAATATGAAATAGACTTCAGAAATACTTTTTTTGACGGTACTGATATAAAAATACTGGATTTGTTAACAGATTTCCTACGAAAAGAAAAGATAATGGATGACTATTTAAACTACCGTTCATATTACCATGAGAATAGCATATTTTTTGGAAATAACGTTAGGTTGTTTGAAGATAATTTAAAAGCATACTTACAAATAGCAAAAAACAGTGAAAAACCTTTAATTTACGCCGGTTCTAACCAAAATCTGAAAATTGAAGACGATATTGAAGTTAAAATAAAAGTTGAAGAAAAAAATGGCGATCTTTTGATGAATGCCAACTATGATGATAACATAAAGATTATGGCACTTACACAAGATTTTGAATATGCATTTGATCCATATAAACTAATCGTTTATAGAATTCCTGAAGAAAAAAAACATTTATTGGATAAAATACACGCAACTCGTACTGAGAAAAAAAATCCTACATACAGAATACGTAAAGAAGACAGGGTACATTTTTTAAAAGAGTTTATACCTTCCGTGAATGAATCCTGCCATGTTGAAATAGATACTGAATTGTCACAAAAGATTTTGGAGCAGGAGCTTCAATGTAAAATATACTTTGATATTACCGGAAAAGGTATATCTGCCAAAGTACGTTTCATATATGGCGATAAAACTCTAAAGCCCGGCATGTCTGAAAATTCGTCTGATTTAATAATCAGGGACTTTGAAAAGGAAAAGAAAATTATTGGCCTTTTAAACTCCTGCGGCATGTATCAAAAGGGTGATCTGTTTTACAGTGAAACAGAAGAAGATATTGCCGAACTGATATCCGGAAAAATAGATATGCTTAAGGAATCTGCCGAGTTATTTTATTCCGACGCATTCAAGGCCATAAGGATAAAAAATGTTAAAAACGTCCAGATGGGCATAAGACTTAACACTAATTCAAACCTTTTGGAATTCGATTTTAATGTAGATGGTTTTGAGAATGATGAAATTTTGAACCTTTTAGACTCTGTTAGAGAAAAGAAAAAATATTACAGGCTTAAGGACGGATCAATCCTAAGGCTTGATAACAAGCAGCTTATGGATTTATCCATGCTTTTTTCCGACCTTGATATAAATGAGAAAAAAATAAAAGGTTCAAATATAAATATACCTTCAAACAGAGCATTGTTCCTTAACAATTATCTGGAAGAAAAGGAATTTAAACTGGTATCTAAAGATGCAGATTATGAGAAACTGGTAAGTGAAATATTAAATCCAAAAGACCTTAATATAAAGCTGGCTCCAGATCTTGAAGGAGTATTAAGGGATTACCAGAAATTCGGGTACAAATGGCTTAAAACCCTTTCCCATTACGGCTTCGGTGGAATTTTAGCAGATGATATGGGTCTTGGAAAGACGTTGCAGGTACTAAGCTTTATTAAGAGTGAAAAGACCGATGGTACTAAACCTTGCCTGGTGGTTGCCCCAACATCATTAGTATATAACTGGAGGGCTGAGGTTGAAAAATTTGTACCGGATTTATCCTCAACCGTCATATCAGGTACAAAAGCTGAAAGAAAAAAGCTTATAGATGAAATTCACAATTACCATCTGGCCATAACGTCCTATGGATCTTTGAAGAGAGATATAGAACATTATGAAAATATTGAATTTAGCTATGTTTTCGTTGATGAGGCTCAACACATAAAAAATCCTGCCACATTAAACGCAGGTTCAGTTAAAAGTTTAAAGGCAAAAGGTTGTTTTGCGTTGACCGGTACTCCTATAGAAAATACCCTTACGGAGCTATGGTCTGTATTTGATTTTATAATGCCCGGGTACCTTATGAGCCACCATAAGTTTATAAAAAAGTTTGAGTCACCTATTGTAAAAAATAATGATAAAGAGGCTCTTAAAAGGCTCTCTCAGTTCATAAAGCCCTTTATATTGCGGCGGCTTAAAAGAGATGTTTTAAAAGAGCTTCCTGATAAAATAGAGAGCAAAACCATAGCAGAAATGACTGTAGACCAGAAAAAACTTTATGCAGCCTACCTGAAAAAAGCACAGGGCGAAGTGGCATCAGAAATCAAGAATAATGGAATTGAAAAGAGCAAAATTAAGATATTGGCCATATTGACCAGATTAAGACAGCTCTGCTGTCATCCTGCAACATTTGTCGATAACTACAAGGGTGGAAGCGGCAAGTTGGAGGTTCTCATGGAGCTAGTGGAAAACTCCATCGGATCAGGCCATAGAATGCTTATTTTTTCACAATTTACATCTATGCTTCAAATTATAGGAGCAGAACTAAACAGATTGAAAATACCCTATTTTTATCTTGATGGAAGCACTAAAGCAGAAGACAGGATTAAAATGGTAAACTCCTATAATTCATTGGAAAAACCTGTTTTCCTGATATCTTTAAAAGCCGGCGGCACAGGCTTAAATCTCACCGCAGCAGATATTGTAATACACTTTGATCCATGGTGGAATCCTTCTGTAGAGGACCAGGCCACCGACAGAGCATATAGAATTGGTCAAACAAAAGCGGTACAGGTATTCAAGATTGTTGCCAAAGGGACTATTGAAGAAAGAATTCTTGAGCTTCAGGAGAAGAAGAAGGATCTGATCAATAATGTTATTCATGCTGGCGAGAATCTGGTAACACAGCTGAGTGAAGCTGAAATACGGGACCTCTTTCAAATGAATATATAAAAATGGTTTTTCGCAACATATGAATTAAGTAAAATGTTTTGCAATAAATAAAAATGTATAATGATTATTGCAGAACATATAGTACATGCACTAAAATCCTACTTATGAATATTTTATATTAGGCTTAAATACTATTAATATTCATATTAGAATGGAAGTGTTATAAATGAGCGAAAAAAGAGGTTTTGGCGGTTTGTTTGATAATTCGGAAATTTTATTCTTTATTATCCTGTTCTTATTGCTCTTCTGGGGCTGTACAGGACCTGCATGTGATAATATCGGTTGCTGATAGTATATTCTAACTATCACTAACAGCTTTATTACACATGAATTAAACCTTAATTCTAAGAACATAAACGATAACCCCCGATTTATAACGGGGGTTATCGTTTATATCATACATTTATGAAAACAATTATGTCGTTTGCCTTATATTTTGCTCTAACACATCAAAATCCTGTAATAATTCATTTGATAACTTTAGCAGCCTGGCTTTTTTTATTATATATAAAGCCTCTTTATTCATGCCTGCATTCTCCAGTGCAGCTGCAAAGTGATACCAGTTATATGGCTTTTCCGGGTTCCTTTTAAGCTCTTTGGCATAAAGGGGTATGACTCCTTTTATTAAAATATCCTTATGGCTTTTAGGATTCTCCAGACTATTACCATCCCACCTTTTTACCTCAACATCATAGCTTCCTCTTTGATTTCTATTCCAAAATACCATATGATTATTGGAATGCTCTCCGGATTTATCAGGCAGCTTCAAAAAATTAAATTTATTGTACCTATGAGAAAATAACTTTTTGGTATCATAGTCACTTAACGTATAAGCAGACATTTCCTTATTACCATCTTTATCCACATATCCTAATAGCAGTTGTTTTCCTTTTCCCTCAACATTAGCCAATGTCCTGTAATTTAGTGCCGTACACCCCGGATTCTTGATTTCGGAAGCAATATTCCACAAATCATTTTGTTTTTTAATAACAATAGTAGTAATCTCATCGTTAAGTATGTAACTTGCTACAATCTCGTTCTCCTTATCTCCATCAATATCCCAAAGCTCATATGCCTTTGAATTTGCCCTATATGTAGGAGTTAAGAGCTTTGCCTCCTGGGGTATAGTATTTGTAACTACTGTCATATAGTCTTCATGAGTATTATTTTGTTTAGCCCTAATTTTTGATGCAATAGCTTGTGAAACTACATTAATTAAACTTGGACCTGGAATTTCACCAACTGCTAAAGGTCTAAAAAACTTATTATTTTTTACTGATTCATCCGGATTACTTTTAAAATAATCATTTCTTTTAGTACCGTATACCTGAAGCGTTTTACACGCAAGTGCAACTCCTGCAAGTTTTATTGGTATTATCATAAAGAGCACCTCTTATTTATATAGCCTATTGGTATTATATATAATTATGAGAAAAAAGTTCCTCCATGATAGCATTCTAAAGTAAAATCTTTTCGCAGCATATATGGTTTGTGATAGCCAAATATTTTTAATGGAACTTTTATAATGAGCTTTTCATACTATGAAATGTAATAGAATTGCAAGGAGTGAACTCAATGGAAAATGAAAGAGGATGCGGCTTTTTTGGTCTTGGAGGCGACTTTATTTGGATTATTTTAATCCTTATACTTGTTATATGCTTCTGCCCTGGAATTTTCGGGGGATTCGGAGGATATAACAACAACTGCAAATGCTAGTTAGACTTTTGCAAAAAGTACATAATTTACCACGCAATACCAAAGCTGCAGAGAAGCTCTCTATTCTCTGCAGCTTTGGTATACACTTAACAATGTTACTGTTTTTTCATTTCTGCTATGAGCCTTTCTGTAATATCTTTATCTATTGCTTTCAATTCCTTTTCATACTTCTTCCAGTCATCTATATTTTCGAAGCTTTTGCCAAATAGTATTATCTCCAGATTCATCCTGATACTATGTAAATTATTAGCATAGGGAGTACAGGGATAATTTTTTAGAAACAAAAGGGTGTTCCTTAATGTTTTAAGAACCAGATCCTTGTCGTAGGCTTCATAGTCTTTGTCATAGTCTTCGTCGTATTCTTTGTCATAGTCTTCGCCATATTCTTTTTCATAGAAGTTTCCATAGAATTTATCATAATCTTCATTATAGCCCTTACCAAATTCCTTTCCCACAGATTCAAGCTTGACCGAATCTATTACATCCAAGCCATCCTCTATTAATAATTTGGTATACCCTATAATGCAATTTTCTCCCTTACATTTTCCGCATTTATTTTCTCCCAGACATATATCCTCAACTTGTTCTCTTGTCCGGTAATAATAATTGTAAAGCTCCCTTGATGTCTTTTTTAACAAAGACTCCTTGCCCTCTTTTCTTTTTGCAAAAGAGGATTTTAGCAACATGAAAGCCGTTATTGATACTAAAGCGGCAAAAATCAAAATATACTTAGTTTCAAGGTATTCTTTGGGCATAGTATTATAAAGCTTTGTTATACCAAACAACATAAATACAGAGGCTGCTATAATCTTAATGCCAAATTCAGGTATCCTATCTCCCAGTTTCTTGCCTACAATGATACCCAAACCTCCTGTTGCCACCATTCCGGTGACAGTCCCTGCAAGTATTACAAAAGGATACATAGCATCGGCTGCCAGGGTAATAGCCGTAAGCTGGGTCTTGTCCCCCAGTTCCCCAATAAAAAAAGCAGTTGCAACAGTAATAACAGGTCCGAACCTGGATTTTTTGCTTTCATCCTCATCTTCATCCGATTCCGGTTTAATAGTCCACAGTGCAAAGAATACAAAAGCAAAGCCTGCAATTATTTGAACAGTATTTAAAGGTATCACTTTTGAAACAGAGCTTCCTAAAAGAACCGCCAGCCCATGATTTAACAAGCATCCTGCAAATATCCCTGTCAATACCTTTCTTGCCGGATATTTGGTTGCAAAAGCCATAGCGAGGATCTGTGTCTTATCCCCCATTTCAGCTATAAAAATGAGTATAAAAGCCTTTACTAGTTCCTGAATCATTCACTGCCTCCAAAAAAATTAAACTTAATATATTTAAAATAGCCATGATGAAAATATGACTATCCATATAATTTCAATCACAACTTAATAACCATTATAATGTATTTTTCCATATAGCAAATCATTTATATCATATTCTCTTTTATCTTCTGCAGGATAGCCTATGGCTACCATACATTCAACGCTATATTTTGACGGTATGCCCAGAACTTCTTTTACATAGTCGCCAGCTGTAACATTATCTGAATGATTTCTGTCTCTTACTTGAATCCAGCATGACCCCAACTGGAGAGATTGTGCAGACAGTTGAATGATTATAGCTGCTATTGAAGCATCCTCTATCCATACATCACAAACTTCCGAATCTGCAATAACAACTATCCCAACAGGTGCTCCTTCTAAAAAGGCCGAGCTATGCTCCCTGCACTGGGATAGTTTTTTTAAAATCACCTTATCTGTTACCACAATAAACTCCCAGGGTCTTCTTGATCTGGATGAAGGTGAAAGAAGAGCACTTTTTAATATTGTATCAACCTTTTCCTTCTCAATCTCTTTATTCTGAAATTTCCTTATGCTTCTTCTGGATTTCAACAGTTCAAACATGTGCATTCCTCCTTAACTATAGATTTACCCCTATAGTAAATTAATTATGTTATTTTACCACTTTATTGTGGTTTTGTCATCAAGCATGTGGATTTAGCATTACCTTATATACGGTTAAATGCAATTTATATTTGCGTTTGACAATAAATGCATATTATTATAGAATTATTTGCATAAGATAATGGGTTGATTGTTTTTTCACAGTAGAACTAAAATGACAGGAGCTGAAAAAATGTCAGGAATAATAGCTGGTAGAACAATCCGTGGTGTAACACATACTACAATTTCTGATCTCATGAAGAATAACCCTACGCTGAATATCGAACGTTTTATTGATGAGGCAACAGATGATGGTTGGCGTCTTGTTCTTATGGATAAATACGGTAAAAAACACATTCCACAAGGAACTAGAGTAAAATTTGGGTATGTGGATGATGCCCGCGAATACTTTACCATACTTGAAGGAAAATATAAAAATGAAAAAGCATCCTTAACAAAGGAGCCTCACTCCTACCTAACATCTAGAAACAGAATAAAACCTAAGGCAGAGCTTAAATTATATAAAAAACAAAAGAAGCTTGAAGTTAACGGAAAAACATATGATGCCTTTTCCGGAACGGGATTTTTTGAAGACTTTTCTACAGGAGGAGCCATTCCAACTGGTAAATATTATTTGGAAATGCCTGACGAGCCTCACTCCGAACTTGGCAATACTTATAAAGACGAAACAAAATACGCAACATCATGGTTTAGGATAGCTTACATAGATGGTGGCGGCTATGTAGACGATAGATATTTGCACGCTGGTTATAACTCTTTAGGTTGTATTACTGTTTATGACATCAAAGCATGGACAGAAATATACGAGGATCTTATTTATCGAAGAATTGATCGTTATAGCGGTAAAGTGGGTATTATAGAAGTTTTTGACTAATAATTACGCGGGGGCTTAACTCAATGGGAGAGTGCTACAATGGCATTGTAGAAGTTGTGGGTTCAAATCCCATAGTCTCCACCAAAATGACTAATCAAAAATAACTCATCAAAAATGATGAGTTATTTTTTCTTTAGCAGATCAATATACATTCTTAATTGCCGTTTCATTAAGGTACAAACATACCTGATCTAACAATTCAATTAATTTTCCGCTTTGCTCTTCGCCTAGTCGCTCAATCAGTCCTGAAAACAAAGTATCATAGTAAGCGGTCACTTTCTGAACAAACTTTTCCCCTTTGTCCGTGAGTTTGATATCTACAACCCTTTTATCTCTGGCATCAGTATATCGTTCAATATATCCCTTACCACTCAGACTTTTTATCAGTTCAGTCACTGTTGGTGACGTAACCTGCAACTTATTACTAATTTGAGAAACATTGATTACATACTTTTCGTCATTGGAAAAGGATCCAATGCAAAGCAAAACACGTACTTCACTGCTTTTGAGGCCAAATGCAGGTTGTATTTTTCGTTCAGCTTTTGTTAAGTTTTCAAATGCATTGACAAACCTATAAACAGTATTATTAGATTGTTTTTGCAATAAGTTCACCTCATTTGTGCTGGCATGTATTTAAAGTATCATATGTATTCTATTATACAATACTGTTTCATGTTCAACAATGCCTCTAAAACAAGTATAAACTACTGACATCCCTTAGCTTACATACTCAATCTGCATGTCGTCATCTTCATCATCTGTTTCCTCAGGCTCAGTATCAACTACAACTCCTTGCTTCACTTTCAAAAATAATGAAAGTACAACACCCACAAACAAGAGTAAAGCACCAATATAAAACACCCATGATAATGCTTGGCCCATTGCCGTACGAACCATATCCATCACATTAACAAATATTTGTTGAACCTGTTCTGGCAGGCTTACCTGTACTGCCTCAAGCTTATTCTTATCCAATAACAACTGTGGGTTGGCCATTGTTTTTATTTTTTCTGCTGTTGCACTGTCCAAATTTGTGAAGTCAGCTCCTATACCTGATGCCATAGCCTTTCCCAGATTACTTGCTATGGATGCATTCATAATCGATCCAAAGACAGCAATAAAGATCGTCCCACCCAGGTTTCTGAATAGAGTGCATGTTGCTGTAACAACACCTAATTGTGAAGGGGGAGCAGAATTCTGTGCAGCTGTCGTAAAAACTGTCATACCAAATCCAAGTCCTACACCAAAAATAATCAGACTGACAGCGGCCCAGACAACATTATTCATATTGGCCATTATTACCATACTACCGCTCATCGTACCCAGGCCTAATACTGCAAAGAGTCTGTAATTACCTGTTTTGGACAGCCATCGCCCGGATAATGCACTGAAAATAATCATCATAATTGACATAGGAATGTTTAACAACCCAGATTGCGTAGCCGACATACCTTTTACGCCCTGAATATAGAAAGGAATATATGACATAGCCCCCATCATACCACCACTCATCACAAAACTGGCAACATTAGAAATGGTGACATCCTTGTTTTTAAAAAGAGAAAGAGGCATAATCGGGGACTTAGCCTTTCGTTCAACAAGGATTAACATGAGAATACTCAGCATCGTTGCTATAAAAAGTCCTACAATTTGTGGTGAACCCCATGTGTATTTTGACCCAGCCCAAGAGAATCCTAGAATTAAGCCCGTAATGGTAATCGCCAAAAAAATTGATCCCAAATAGTCAATAGACTCTTCGCTATTCCCTTTTGCCCTAGGAAACATTTTCCATATCATTACAAAAGCAACCACTCCTACAGGTAAAAACATCCAAAACAGCCACTTCCAAGCAACATAATCAACCAGAACGCCACCAAGCACCGGTCCAAGAATGCTCGAAAGACCAAAGATAGCCATCATGGTCCCTGTCCATTTCGCTCTTTCTTCCGGGGGATACAAATCACCTATTGCAGTCAAAGTGATAGACATCAACATGCCACCACCAATACCTTGAATTCCGCGGAAAAAAATCATTTGAAAAATATTACTCGATAGTCCCGTTAAAAATGAACCTACCAAAAAAATGAATATTCCTGAGAGTAAAAATTTCTTCCTCCCATATATATCGGATAACTTTCCAAATATAATGGTCGATATGGTTGATGTAAGCATATAAATGGTAATAACCCATGAATAATATGTCATACCCCCAAGTTGTGCAATAATTTTCGGCAATGCCGCACTGATAATGGTTTGGTTAATTGCTGCGAAAAACATGGTGGCCATTAGTGCTATCATGACCATCAATTTTTTCTTATCTGTTAGTTGCTGCATAAATTACCTCTCTTTCCATTTAACTATATCTGACTTGATAAATTAATTAGGTTGCCAACCTAATTAATTTAGTTTACAACTATCATGCTGATTTGTCAATATGGCACAGCATTCTGCTATAACTTCACTTATTATTTTCTTTGCATTTATCACATAAACCAAACATCTCCAGCTTATGGCCTTTAATAGAAAAACCCAGTTTTTCTTCCAGCTCCCTTTCATATTCCTCAAGTGGACACCCATCTACAGAAAGCATTTTCCTGCATTTAGTGCATAAGAGGTGGTGTTTGTGCTCCATTGTGTTAATTTCATAAAGTCCTTTATTCTCATCAGTTACACTGGTCTTAACTACCAGACCTTTTCCAATTAAAGCATCCAGAACTCGATAAACAGTTGAAAGACTTATGGATACACCTTGTTCCTTAAGCTTTACATAGATTGTATCTGCAGTCATAGGCTGCCTGTTTTCTTCAATAACCTCAAGAATTGAATTTCTGTGTTTTGTGTTTCTTAAGTTCTCTTTTTTTAATAAGTCCCTATAATCCTTTGTATCCAAAGCCTATGCACCCTTCCTGTCCTCAACATTCCTTAATCAAACCTTTTCCTATAAATAAAAGTTGCAAAGAATATAACTGCAGCAATCAATACAATGGTAGCACCGGAAGCTGTCTCAATATAGTATGATGCAATAAGTCCGGAAATACCTGATACAACAGAAATTACAATTGTCAATAAATGATACTGCCGCTGATTCTTTGCTATGTTTCTCGCAGCCGCAGCAGGCAAAACCAAAAATGAATTAATCACCATAAGCCCAATCCAGGACATAGATACTGTAACCACAACCGCAATAACCATGCTAAAAATTAGTTCATTCCAAAAAGTATGTATTCCCCTGCTTCCTGCAAGAGATGGGTTTACGCTTACCACCATAAGCTTATTGAATATTACAATCCATAATACAGTAATAAAAACCAAAAGCAGGAAAGCCAATAATATTTCGCTTGGAAGAATGCTCAATATGTCACCTATAAGATATGTCATTGCTTTTCCAAAGCTTTTACCACCCGATGTCTGTATGAATATACCCAATGCAACTGCTGTTGAAGAAAACACCCCTATCACAGTGTCGCTTGCCATTCTGCTCCTATGTTTTATTACTGCGATTCCTATTGAAAACACAACGGAAAAAATAACAGCAGACCAAAGAGGCTGAACCAAGCCCATAATACTGCCAATGGCCACACCGGTAAATGCTCCATGCCCCAATGCATCAGAAAAAAAAGCCATCCTGTTATTTACAACCATTGTTCCTAAAATACCAAACACAGGTGAAATAAGAATAATTGCCAGCAAGGCATTTTTCATAAATGTATGTCCCGTCCATTCAAAGGGAAGCATCTCTATGATGCTATACCAAATATCCATCTATTGCTCCCTCCCCTGTGTATCAGTATTTTTCCATTTTAGTGAAAACACCTCATTGAAATTCTCACTTTGGAAAACATCTTGAGGTTTGCCGTTTTCAAGGACTGTCTTTTTTAACAAAACAACCCTGTCTGCATATTTGTAAACCAGATCAAGATCATGGGAAATTAGTATTATGGACAGATCATAATTCTTTCTAAGCTGTGAAACCGTTTCATAAAATATCGCCAGTCCATTATGGTCAATCCCTGAAACAGGTTCATCCAATAATAACAAATCGGGAATAGGGTCAAGTGCAAGAGCTAGCAATACCCTCTGGAGCTCTCCTCCAGATAGTGCTCCAAGTCTTCTATTAATGAGTTGATCAGCCTTCACCCTTGACAGTGCTTCCTCTACATGCCCTATAATTCTTTTAGGGGTATGAAACCATACCGGAAATTTAAACCGGCATGCCATGAACAAATCCAGCACGCTTGTGGGCGAACCGGCATCGAAATTAAGGTACTGGGGAACATAGCCAATAAGAGGTTTGCCGTTACGCCTGCCTTTTGCATCAATGTATTTGAGTTCACCTGTAGCCTTCAAATCACCAAGCATGGCCTTTAGCAGAGTGCTTTTCCCTGCACCGTTAGGTCCTATTATGGCAGTCAATTCTCCACAATGAATGTGAAGATTCACATCCCTTAATATCTCAGTCTTTCCTATAATTACACCGAAATTCTTCAATTTGGTGCAGCAAAATCCACAACAGGCGTCTTTACATCCTTTATCTTTTTGCTGTGGACTTTTATTTGCACAATCCTTATGAGACTTACATTCCTTATGAGACTCACAATCATTATGATACATACAATCCTTATGAAACATGTTTTCATTCTTCATATTTTCAAGGCCTCTAACAAAGATTTTAGATTTTCTTCCATTTTATTAATATACCCATCAACATCTCCATCCTCTGCACCTGTGACAATGGGATCAAGGGTATAGACCTTTGCTCCTGTCTGATTTGCTATTGACTCGGCAGCCTTTTTAGAATACTGAGGCTCGGCAAATAAAGCCTTTACTTTTGTTTTTCTAATTATCTCAATAGTATCGGCTATCTCCCCTGCACTTGGTTCAGATCCGGGCTCGCGTTCTATAACCGCAACAATATTTAAGTTGAACTCCTTTGCAAAGTATGGAAAGGACTCATGAAATGTTACGATATCTCTGTTTTTAATACCGTCAAGCTCCTTATGCATTTTTTCCCTCAAGGCTTCCAGCTTTTTAATATAATCTTCACTATTTTTACTATATTTATCTGAATTTTCCGGATTTATCAAAGCCAATTCTTTACTTATGTTTTTGACCTGTTTAATAGCTTCAGATATGCTCACCCATACATGAGGGTTCTCCTCACCATCCGTTGAACTTTTGATAAGCTCTATTCCCTTTGAGGCCTCTACAACCTTCAATTTTGGCATCTGACTTATCACCTTATCCATAAATGCTTCCATTCCTGCACCATTTATTACAAAAACATCGGCACTTTCAAGAGTCTTCAAATCTGAAGGAGACAATTGGTAATCGTGAAGGCAGCCTGTCTGAGGTTCGGTCATGTTTATCACCCTGACACCCGGAATATCCTTTGCTACATTTATTGCAGATACATATATTGGGTAAAATGATGTTACAACTGTAAATTCCTTTGGTTTGTCGGTATTGGCAGTTTTCGGAGAGTCACCGCAGGATGAAAACATAAATGCCCCAATAAAAACAACCAAAAATAGCCGTACATACTTATTCATAAATCACTTCTCCTAATCTAAATATATTAAATGCGATTAATCTTTTACATTTATCTATCGCAAAATTTCGGTAAAGCATTCGTTATTTTGCTCTGCTAAATGTAAGATTAATAACGCATTTAATGTAGTAATGATTTGCATTTGCATTTATATTATACACCTATTTTCTTCATTTTATATGATTTTTTATTTTTATTTTCTATTTTTTATAAAAAGTACCGTACAAAAAACCCACATGGATTTTAGCTCATGCGGGTTTTTTTATACATTTTTTATACATTACATAAAAATAAAAAGTCTTTCCACAAAAAGCAAATTAAAATAACTTTCGCAAAATTTAGAACATCTTTTTCTTATACAAAAATAGTCCCGTTGCAGATGACATAGCAAATGCTACAGCTGCAATCAGCCAAAAAGAAGCTTTTCCTGAAAGCGGCAAATCTACATTCATTCCAAAAAAGCTTGATATCATTGTAGGTATAGCCATTACAATTGTTACAGATGTTAAAAATTTCATCACAATATTTAAATTGTTTGAAATAATAGAAGCAAAAGCATCCATAGTCCCGGTTAATATGTTGCTATATATGTTAGCCATTTCTATAGCCTGTTTGTTTTCAATTATTACATCCTCTAGAAGATCGGTATCTTCAGGATAGTTCTTAATGTGCTCGTACTTCATAAGCTTTTCAAGGACAACTTCATTGGATTTTAGAGCCGTAGAAAAATAAACGAGACTCTTCTCGAGCTTTAGCATCTGAATGAGCTCCTTGTTCTTCATGGATTTGTGTAAATCTTGCTCTATCCTCGTACTGGTCTTGTCAATATGCTTTAGAAACTGAAGATACCGGGTAGCATTTTTATGGAGTATCTGCAACACAAATCTCGTCTTGTACTGTGTAAAAAAAGCCTTAACCTTGTTGCTCATGAAATCTTTAAGCAATGTATCCTCCTTCAAACAAACAGTTATAATTATATGCTTGATAAGGATAATACCAAGAGGGATAGTAGTGTAGACATTCAATTTACCCTCTTTCTCTACAACAGGTATATCAACGATTATAAGGGTCTGTCCATTATCATTTTCTATTCTCGCCCGTTCCTCTTCATCAAGAGCAGCTTTTAAAAAGTCTATATCGACATTTAATGCACTTCTAACTTTTTCAATTTCTTCTTCACTAGGATTCACCAGATTTACCCATCCGCCTTCATCAAATGTACTTGTTTGAACTATCTGGTTATTAACCGATTTGAAGATTTCAACCATAAAATCACCCCTCTTTAATAAAATCAACCAAAAAACTGAGGGTCTATCTGCCAGCATTAAGCCATAATTATGGTTAACGGCATGACAAATAAACCTTTGAACATTAAAAAATATTCTCTGAAATTACTACTATCAGGGTCATAGTCCATACCGTTCACCTCCGGCAATTCAGCTTATAATTTTCTTTAACGTATTAAAGATAGCATGAATTGACAATTTTCTTAACATTAAAAAAACCGCCAACAAAGAGTGACGGAAAAACGCCATTATTGCTCCTTCACTCGTTGAGCTTTAGCACTATACAACTTTGGAAAATAACTCCAGCTACATTAAGTAAAACCTTATTTCGGTAGTACCTGTTGACCCATTGGCATCTCTCGATGTTTCCGGGCAGCAGCGTATATTTGTATAGGAACCTCACCTAACGAATATTTTATTCGCATTCTTAATTATATACCTATATTCAACATAATTCAATATGTTATGCATCTAAAGGGTGCATAAATTATATCTGACACATCTTTTGTAAAACACCCTAATTCTTCGCTACAAGTGTTGACACTTCTTCTACACCCATTATCATCCAGTTCAAACGGGTATAAATATCCAATTTTGCAATAC
>Ga0255341_1002920_pt1 | contig 20241 bp, 14 predicted proteins | sample wastewater_treat_8_FD_192418 | JGI IMG/M metagenome (GOLD analysis project Ga0255341, IMG submission 192418) | Wastewater microbial communities from Lulu Island WWTP, Vancouver, Canada - plant12 | ecosystem: Engineered > WWTP > Wastewater > Unclassified | place: Canada: Vancouver, British...
CTAAATATCTTCATATATAATTTTTCTTTACAGCATCTTCTATCTTTTTCATTGTCATTTTGGTAACTTATATTGTAAAATTTTTATCAATTTTACTTTTTTGTTACCGAATTACTAAACCTATACACCTCCCCCTAGGGAGGAACTTTACCACGAAATTCTTCCCTCGCGAAGCAAAGCGGAGTCCCGACTCGTCGGGAGAGGGAAGCTGTTCTAGTGCTGCGCCCCACAGTATTGCGGGGTTGTTGGGGGTTGTTGGGGGTTATTAAGACTATTTTTTTAGTTTTTTTACATTATATACTATATCTTCAAAAACTCATTCCAAATTACTTAATACCTGTTCATCAGTATAAATCAACACTTTTAATCATAGATTCTGTAAAAAAATTTTTCTTTTTAAATCATAGTTTGATTTAAAGTTATGGCTTTCTCCATCAATTTCTATAACTAAACTTAATTCTTTACAGTGAAAATCCACAATATAATTTCATATCATTTTTTGCCTTGTAAATTTGACTCCAACATTTCTGTTTTTCAAAATCATATGCCAAACTAACCCCTCACATTTTGTTGGGTTTTTTCTATTTTTTCTAGCATAATTTTTATTCTCATGACTATAATTCTGCCAAGATTTTTTCATTTTATAAGCTTGTTAGTTCAAACAAAAAGTCTTTACTTTTATAAAAGTATTGCAATTAGCTAACACTACGAGCAGCACGGGTGGTAGGGATATAATAAACTTTACGAACTCATCTTAGTTTGGAACAGTAATTTCTCGTTTTCATTTTGGAAGAGAGTTTTGCAATATCCAAGGATTCAATTCCTTTATAAGCTTGAAATCATATTTTGCTTTTTTTGCTCGTCTTACTAAATCTTTTATTTCTCAAGCTCTTACTTTTCATGTTTCTGGATATTCAACCACTGAAACATCCTCTACATCTATGTATTCTAAAATATTATTATAAATATAAGCATAAGCCATTAAATCATAATATTTTTCTAGAATATTTGGTGGAAAATATAGTTTTTCGAAATCGGTTTGACTTTGTTCCATCATTAATATTTTTAGATTATCTAATCACATAAAATATCAAATTACTACCAAACGATCATCGTCAAAATTATTATATAAATATTTTACATACTCTACAAAATTATCCAAAGATTTGTAATAATTGAGTCTTTCATTGATTTCTTCATCAACTATTAGATTATCATTTAAATCTCATTCAAAAGGGAAAATAGTGTTTTCGTCTTGATTGAGTAAAATAAAATATCTAAACTCCTCTGGAATATCTTTTTCTTTTAACTCATCTCATAATTTGTTTAAAATATCGGTTTTATACTTATAGATAAACAAAAGTTCGTTCCTTTTATCCAATATTTTTACCAAAGATTTTTCAAAATTCATATCCAAATCCATATCTTTTCACAAAAAATTAAAAACATTTTCTTGATTTTCTTCCGTAACATCTCATGTAATTTCTGTTACCTGTTCATCTACTAGGATCTTTTTTTGTTTTGGTAAAATAAATTGTAACACAATTATAAGCAATAAAAATCAAATAATAGCATATCTTGGCCACATCTTTTTTCATTTATAATAATTTTTTGCTTCTTCCTTAATTGTTTCAATTGTTTTTTTTGTTTTGTTATTCATCAGTAAAATATAAATAAATAAAGCATTATTTTTGTACTTATATCTCAAACTTTTGCAAGCAATTTTATTTTTCAATATTAAAATAACATATTAAAAAACATAAGTATAAATTTAACTTGTACTTAACAAACCACAAAAAAGACAAATTTTTCATAATTATTTCTACCATATCAAAACCACAACTAAAACATTTATTTAATAAAGTAAATGCTTAATTTCTTGGCTACATAAACACAATAATACCAAATAAACGCTAAGTTTTTACTATTGATTTTAATCCTATCTTGTTTAGAAAAAAAGAAAGAGCTTTTATTTTTTCATAAAAATTATGCTAAAAAAAAGAGAGGGCTATATTTCTTGGGATGAATATTTCATGTGAATTGCTATGCTTTCCGCACATCGTAGTAAAGACCCAAATACTCAAGTAGGAGCTTGTATTGTAAATGAGAAAAATAGAATTGTTGGTATTGGTTACAATTGATTCCCTCGTGGATGCGATGACGATACTTTTCCTTGGGATAGGGAATGAAAACTTCCTGATACCAAATATGCTTATGTGGTTCATGCCGAAGCAAATGCAATTTTAAATAGCTGATGAAGGAATCTTGAATGAACAAAAATTTATGTAGCATTATTTCCATGCAACGAATGTGCAAAACTAATTATACAAGCCGGGATAAAGGAAATTGTATACCTTTCAGATAAATATGACTGAACAGATATAAATATAGCATCAAAAAAAATGTTAAATTCTGCTTGAATAAAATTAACAAAACTAGATGTAAAAAACAAAGAAATTTTGATTAAGTTAGAAGCATAACAACCCGTAATCCTGTATAGATAAGAGAATTTACAAACCTATCATTTCAAGCGAAGCTTGTTATTTCGACTAAGTGAACAAAGTGAACGCATGGAGAAATCCACTTTCAATAAATTGTCTCCCTTTTTCAAAGGGAGCTGCTCTCCCCGTAGGACTACGGGATAGAGGGATTTAACATCCTCCACCCCGCTTCATCTTTTTATCATTTATTATCCTACCACCCGCCCCGTAGGACTACGGGACTAGGTGGTAGGATAATTTATCACTCCACTTAGCGGAGCGAACCTTTCTTACATTTCCTCTGGAGCTTCAATACCAAGTATCGACAATCAATTTTTTAAAACTTGTTTTACTGCAAACACTAAAGCCAATGCAGAGTTTGAATCAGTAATTTTTTTATTAGTATTATTGTAGTAAGAATTAAACAGTTTCGACAAATCTAGTAAATATCTAGCAATATAATTTGGTTTATATTCTTGTGCAGATTTAGAAATATAGTCACTAAACTGTCCTAAGTGAATCAATATACTTTTTTCATTTTCTTCTGTTAAATCCGATCAATCAAATTGAGACAAATCTAAATTTCATTTCTTAAGCAGACTATAAGCCCTTGCATGAGTATATTGTATATAAGGTCCAGTTTCTCACTCAAAAGACAAAGCTTGACTAGGATCAAACAAGATTTTTTTAGAAGCATCAGGCAATAATATATCAAACTTCATCGCAGCAAAAGCCACCTGCCTAGCTATTTCATCTTTTTTTTCTTGATCAAAATCTCTATTCCCCAAAACTTTTTGAGCTTCTAGTAGTAATTTGTCACGAAGTTCTGTATACAAAATTACATTCCCAGCACGAGATGACATTTTTTCATCTTTTAGATCAACTAATCCATGAGAAATATGTTTTAATTGATCATGAGGGAATCACATCAACTCCAAGGTCTTAAATAATTGATTAAAATGGTGTTCCTGCTCAGAACCCACGATACAAAGCGATTTAACATATTCAGGGAAATCTTCCTTTTTCAAAAAAGCTAACCCAATATCTTTGGTGGAATATAGAGATGCTCCAGTAGACTTCAAAAGCAAAAATATTCATAAATTATATTCTTCCAAATCCATTATCACCGCTCCTCACTCCCCTATTTTTGCTATTTTGGAATCTAATAATTCTTGAACTTTTTTAATTCAAAGCTTTTCCACATCACTTTCGTAATATCGTTTTTGGATATCACATCAAAGCTCATTAAAAATATCTTGAAAATCCAATAAACATTTTTCACGAGTTTCTTTCCAAATTTTATTTAATTCAATATCTCAATCTTCAAGTTTTTTTTGCAAATCCTCCACTTCAGGCTTATATTTATCTAAATTTTCCTCAAGCTTATTTGTAGCTTGTGAATACAATTTCCCCGCCCATTCTCAAAAGTTTTCTGTAGGCATATCTCACTGATAAAAATTGATATAATACCAAATCCATTTAGCTACATGCGCTCAAATATCCCCGGGATAAGCTACTGGGTGAACAGTATATCCCGCCCATCTCAAGCAAGACGAAAGAGATTCTGAAATCAAAGCATTTCTTAAATGACCAATATGAAACGCTTTATGGGTATTTGGTTGCCATCATTCCAAAACAACCTCTTGATTATTTTTCTCTAATTTCCCAAAATCATTACCTTGATTTTTAATCTCTAAAATCAACTTTTCAGCAAAGTTTTTTGTTGAAATAACATAATTTATATAAGGTCAAACAGCAATAATATTCTTATCATCAATTTCTGTAACAAAATCTTGTGCTATTTGATTTGGTGCTTTTTTTAATTCTTTGGAAAGTTTGAAACAGGGAAATCCTAAATCTCATTGGATATTGGATGGAACAATTTCAATATTGTTCAAAACCTCTTCAAAAGACAAACTTATTGATGTTTTTTGAATTTTTTCTGCAAATTCTTTTTTATAAAAATTAAGCATTATTTTTTCATTAAAAAGTAAGAATAAACAATTACTATTTAACAATCCCAGTTTATTTTTCAATGATTTATTTATTCTTAGCAAAGCGAACATTTATCACTTTATCATTTCATTGCGAGCCAAAGAAACTCCGCCTAAATAACGGGCGGTTAATAACCGCCCCTACATCACTTCATCTCTTTATCATTTATTCTCCTACCACCCGCCCCCGCCAACTCCTGTAAGCCCCGCCCCGTAGTACTACGGGGCGGGGTAAGACTACGGGGCGGGGCTACAACATTACTATGTTGTTTTATCATTTTATCATTTTATCATTTTATCATTTTATCATTTTATCATTTTATCATTTTATCATTTTATCATTTTATCATTTTATCATTTTATCATTTTATCGTGAGCGAAGCGAACAATTTATCTTCTGTTGCAAAAATAAAGTAAAATATTATACAATAACTACACATTTAATTTATTCTTTAAAAAATGGATTTAAGACAAGAACGAGAAAACCGTGGACTCATCTATCAATTTAGTGATGAAAAACTTTTTGATCTATACAACAAATGAGGTCAAAGTTTTTATATTTGATTTGATCCTAGTGCTGATAGTCTACAAATAGGAAACATGTTTTCCGTGATGGCAGCAGTACATTTAATGAAATACGGGAACAAATGTTATTTCTTAGTATGATGAGCAACTGGTATGATCTGAGATCCTAGCGGTAGAAGTGAAGAAAGAAATTTTTTATCTGAAGAACAATTGAGACACAATCAAAATTGTATCTATAATCAATTAACAAGTTTTTTGGACAATATAAAACAGAACTACAATATAGATTTCAACTACGAAATGGTAAATAACTATGATTTTTTTAAATGAATGGATTATTTACAGTTTCTTAGGGAAGTTGGGAAATATATCACTATAAATTATATGATCAACAAAGAATCTGTAAAAAAAAGAATCGAAGATCCTGATCAATCTATCACATATGCTGAAATGAGCTATATGCTAATCCAAGGATACGACTTTTTTAGTCTATTTAGCAAATATGGAGTAAAACTACAATTATGATGATCAGACCAACGATGAAATGTAACTACATGAATGGATTTAATATCCAAAAAACTATGAGAAACCTCTTATTGTCTTACAATACCTTTAATTACCGATGCTACATGAGCCAAATATGGAAAGTCAGCTGGGAATGCTGTTTGGGTAGATAAAAACAAAAATAGTCCTTATTTCGTTTATCAATTCTTTTTGAATTCAGACGATTCTTTAGTTGAAAAGTTATTGAAAGTATTTTCACTAAAATCTTTAGAAGAAATAGATGAAATTGTCAAAAAACATGAACAAGATCCAGCATCTAGATACGGACAAAAAGAATTAGCATCTTGGGTAGTAGAAGTTCTATTCGGGAAAAAAGCTGTACAAGAAGTAGAAAAAATCACTCAAATATTATTTGGAAGTGAAGACAAAATAAATTTAATTAAATGATTAGATCAAGAAGAAATTTTGGCTCTAAAAGATGCTACTGGTGGCACTAAATTAAAAGGAGACGAACGAAAAATATTAGATCTTTGTACTCAGTCATGACTTACTGAATCAAACTGAGAAGCTAAAAAAATGATTCAAGCATGAGCGATATTTTGCAATGAAGAAAAAATAGATGATATTCAAAAAATTCTAACAAAATCTGATAGTATAAACTGAATTTTCTTGTTAAGAAAAGGAAAAAAAGTATTCAAAGTCGCACAAATATAGTTTTATTGTTCTTCTACAACACACCACCCGGGTGCTACTCGCAAAGCTAACCAAATTGCACCCGGGTGGTGTGTGTCGCAAGTAACTTCTAAGCCCCTGTTCAAACTGATCCAGAACTAGATTCAGCTCATGAAGAAACATCTGAAGAAACATTAGTTTCTTCTTTTTTATATCAAGGAATAAAATCTCTTATGTCTAATGTGTCGGTTAATTCATTACCAAACCCATCTTTGGCTACTACTGAAACCACTCATGGCTCTGAGGTCATAAATTCACCTATATTTTGATCAAACTTTTTTAACAACTTATCTCATTGTTTTATTGTTCAACCAACAACACTAGAAAGTTCATCATTTAATATAATTACCACTCTATACCTATCCCCATCTTTTACTACATAAGTTTTATCTTTCATAATAAATGGTGGCACTGTATCTGCAGAAACAATGGACAACTTAATCGAAGTTCTATTTGAATATCACTGAGTATCAATTGCCAATAAAGTAAGTTCTCAATTTCAAGTTTCCTCTCAAAGATTAGATGAAATAATATCAGTAATATCATTAGATTTACCATCATATTCTTTAGAACCAATTACTCTATCATTGATACTAACAGAAACTCTTTTAATGTTATTTTTAGCTGTTACATTAAACCAAATCATAGGTTTTGTAGATATTTTTTGTCCATCACTTAAATTCTTGATACTCAATTGAATATCTTCACTAATTTGTGGGCTTCTATTTTCACAATAATCTTGTGGCATAGCAAGCAAGATGTTGTCATAATTAAATGTTACTTTACCCGAATACTCTGGACTAGATTCCCACATCAAGGAAGGATTTGTAGACCATTGCCACCAAGAAGTAATTTCTGCTAAATCCATTCCATTTGGCATAAATGTAGTAGGAGTAATAATATATCAATTTACCAATTCACTAGCTGGTGTATATGGGCTAGATAATCATCCACAAGAAGAGTCAAACTCCAATGGCATAGCTCACTCATCAGCTTGATTTGGTTGAGAATTGATATAAGCCGTAGATCTTACAACAAATTCAGCTGGCGTAGAATCTGTAGCCAATTTTCAGGAAATTTTGGAAATAGCTACTTCTGCAATTTCTGTAGCAGACATTCATTGATCTGAAATATAATTGTTCACTAATAAAGTAGACCAAAATTCTCTCATAGCTTCCGCATTCAAAAATCATCCATAAGCATTGTGATACATTGGCGAACCATCTGCATTTCATCATCGAAACACAGCAACTTTGGTAGGAGTATATGTGACAAGTCGCCCATCTCTAGCACGATCTCATTTGGGAGTTTTCATATTTGAAGTACCAGATTTTAATCATAGTTGAAGACCACGAACCGAATATTTTCCTACTCGTTCTGGTGGCATATTATTGGTATCAGATAATATATTCCACATCAAATATACAACTCATGGAGCAACCACAGCTTCCTGAAACTTTTCCTCTTTTTCATACAATAAAGATCCATTATTTGTCCTAATCTCCAAAATCGGATTTATTTCTCATGGCCCAGAAACAGCTAAATGAGCATACGCACTAGCTAATTCCAACATAGGAACTTCCCCTGCTCCAAAAGCTAAAGGATATCCATAATCTCAAGTAACACTCAACGAATTCAATCACATTTTTCTAAGAAATGGAACAGCTACATCTTGTCACCCCAAAGCTGTTATCATTTTTGCTGCTGGGATATTTCTACTATAACCAAGTGCTTTTTTTAAAGGTAAAATACCCATAAATTTTCAATCTGAATTTCTAGGTCTATCTGGTCATATTTGGAAAGGAATATCGTAAATCGGAGTATCTATAGCTATAGGTAAAGTACTTAGACCCAAAGCATAAATCATAGGTTTCATAGCAGATCCAACCTGTCTAGCAACTCTAACCATATCATTTTGTCATCCAATATCTTCATTAAAATAATCAAAAGATCAAACATATGCCAAAATGTCTCATTTTTCTGCATCTAAATATACCATAGCTTCATTTGTTGCTCCATACACATCCAAAGATTTTTTATTATTCAACAATGATTTTTCTGCTATTTCCTGAATATCTAAGTCTAATGTTGTTTTTACAACTAATCACCCATTCATCAATGTTTCGTTATCATATTGTTCTTCCAATAGTTTTTTGATCCACATCACAAAATGTGGTGCTTTGATAGGGAATCATCAATTTTTTAATTCCAATGTCATTCATTGTAATATGGCTTGTTTTAACTCCTCTTCCTCTATATATTCATCTTGAAACATACGAGATAAAACTAAATCTTTTCTTCATAAAGAATATTTTACATTATATTTTGTATCGTTATAATATATTGAAAAATCAATCAATCAATTGTAATATTTACTAAAAGATGAATAATCTTTTTTGTTTGAAAAATCAGCTTTTGATAATATTGATTCTATTTTGTTAAATATTTCTGCTTTTAATCATGTATCACTCAAAGAATACTCGTTTCATAAGTTATCCGTAATTTTTAAAACTCATATTGTGGCTACTCTATTTATATAAGGATTGTACGCTGTAGGTCCTTTTGGTATAGAAGCCAATATAGAAGATTCCAAAATATTAAGATCCTTGGCTGACTTGTTGAAATAAGTTTGAGCCGCCGCTTCAATTCCAAAAGCATTATTTCCAAACTCTATCTTGTTTAAATATAATTCCAAAATAAGTTCCTTTTTTTTATCATTCATCTCAGCAGACGGCAAATTTCCAACATTATCTTTTACCATATCCTCTATTACATTATCCAATTTTTTTGTAAGAACAATTTCCTTTAATTTCCTTTCCACTTTTCTATCCTTAGTCAAAAGAAGATTTCTAATCAATTGTTGAGGAATGGTGGAAGCTCATTGCGTCTTACTTTTAGGATTTAATATTTTAGTAATTACTGCTCTAAATATTCATATAGTATCAAGTCATTTATGATCCCAATAGCGCTGATCTTCAATAGCAACGATAGCGTTTATCATATTTTTATTTATACCAGAATAATCTACATACTCTCTATTTTCATCAAAAAGCTTGTAAAGAACTTTATCGTTTCTATCGGTAATAACCGTAGCTTCAGAAAAAACCATATTCTTTACTTGTGTAATATCCGGTAATCTTCATTTTATCCTTATTTGAAAAAGTACAAACAAAACAATAAATCAAATAATTCACAAGATAAGGACTACTTTAAATAAAGCTTTCCAAAATCACTGTCATCTATATCTATTGTCCCTATATCAATATACTGAATGATACCTGTTTGAACTATTAAAATTTGTTTTTTTGGGTGGAATTATATAATTTCTCATTTAACAGAATTATTATTCTATATAAAAACTGTAGGATATACTAGTAATAAAAGCTCTTTTCATAAACACACTAGTTATCAGCAAGTAGTTTATAAAAATTATCAATCAAAAAACAAATGAAGATACGAAAAAAGTCATCAACCAAAAGAAACTTCCATCCATATTCGTAATATTGCTGGTATCAAAACACATTTTTTCCCCTTTAAATCATTCCAAATACCTCTTTCCCAAGCACATCTTGATCAAGGTAGAATAAAGAGGTCCCGCTGAACTTTGGAAAATATGTCTGGGAAGAATTGTTTGTTCGAGATTTACCGAGTAATTGTGATAACTAATTGCCCTGATTGTTCTCATCTGAAAAAAATTGTTTGTTCAAAATTCACCGAGGAAAAAAAAGAGGATATCAGCCGTTTAAATTCGGCTACTATTATTTTACCGATATAGTTTTTCAGGTAGCTCTTTTAATCGTTGGACTTCCAACAATTGTCCCATTATTTAGCAAATCTTTAACTTTAGTAATACCAAATGTGAATGTGAAATCTTGTGGTTTAGCGGTAGATGCAAAACTTCCCAACACTTTGATAGTAACGGGCTGGTCTGCATAAAGAAAGAATTTATCATTCCCTTGATAGAATTTAGGAGTCGTATCTCCCGTAAACTCAGCGATATTAATATATTCCGAAGAATCATTTACATACAATTCAATTCTATTCAGTTTAAAACCACCGTAAGTATCAATATTAACTCCAGCATCTAGAATATATTCCAGCACATCAAGATCTACAGCGGAAGTAATAGTGGCTTTGTACAACACCACATCATTATCGCCAGGAGAAACTGTCAGATTTCCAGTCATAGCATTTTTTATCTCAAGATCGAGTCCATCAACATCAAAAGGATTGGAAACATACTCATATCCAGCTTTGACTACAGCACCATATCTACTAGGACCATCAATTATGTTCGTTCCGTTTACATCCACAACAAATGCACCTGATGTTTTTTTCCCAGCATAGATAATATCTCATTTCAGTTCAAGTTCTATAATTTCATTAGCATCTCCACTTATATTAAGATTGGAAATAATAAGGTCATTTTCTGCAATACCTACCGTAGCAACCCTGTTACCACTGTGATAGGCTTTTATATTAGCAAAAATATCATAAAAAGCTTCTCAAGTAAAATTCTGATTTTCTGCTGTACTTTTTGTAAGAATTACTTTCTTGATTATAGCACCAGTATTACCAAGTTTCAACTGAACTTTGACGATTGATTGGTTTGTTTTTCAAGCAATCTGATTGGAAGTACTTCCAGCAACTACACTATATTCTACCTCACTTACAAGATCAGAACTAGTTTTGATAGTACCTAAATCCAGTGGGATCCCAGATTTTGGACTATCAGCAACAAGATTACTTATACTAAAACTATATCTTGAATCAGGAGGAGTATCATCTCTTGGGGCCATATTTACATAGACATTCAATGTTTCCGATTTCCCAGCAGATAAGATCAATGCAGGAGAAAATGTAAGCCTAGCTTCTTTTGTGGATGGATTAAAACTCTGAACAGAAGATAGTATTCTATCATTAGCTACATAAATATTATCAAGACTATCAATATCTCCTGTAATATTATTTGCTTTGAATGTAAGAGAATTTACTTTAACTTTATTGTTTTCTGCAGTAATTTTGATAGTTCCTACATTTACATTTTGTGCATTCCCAGGAATAGTTTGAAGTCCAGCAGAATCAAGACGACTTATTACAACTTTACCAGAAAGAACAGGAGTCGTATCACCACTACAATTAGCTATACATTTTTGGTAATCCCCAGTAGACAAAAGACAAGTAAGCAATTCTTCAGCAGTACAGCCCGTAGCAACAACAGAACTATATTTTTCATCAGCCCTCATCATCATAAGCATTACATATCCCCTCACTTCCCTTCTCCCAGGATCATTGGTTTGTATCATAATTCTGTTATCTTTCAAAGCTTGAAGATGTTTTTTGTAATACGGTTCTCCACCATTATTCTCGTCCCCCCACAAAGCTCTGGACAAAACCGTTCCAAATTCAGCTCTGGTTACGATTCCGTTTGGGTTGAAGTCCGTAATCCCGACTCCCATAAGCCCTAGTTGACATGCTTTTGTCACACCATTACCGTATGCAAGATCCAAACTAGCAGGCACATCCGAGAAAGTACATTGTTTACTTGTATCTCTTTCTTGTAATTTTAAATCAAGAACATAGTTGGCTACCATTTTGGCCATCGCTATTCTTGTCAAACTACCGTACATGTTTGCACTATTAATATTACTCATGGTGGTAATTCATTTGCTTTTTGCATACGCATATGCTTCGGTCAATTCCGTATCGTATGAAATAGCATTAGCAAAAATAGGTACCACTATTGCAAACAAAGCGAAAATCGCTGAATAAGCAAAAAGTTTTTTAAATGTTTTCATCTGTACATTAAAAAAAATAAAAAACAATAAATCTAATTACCAAATTGCGTGTCAGTGATTTCATATCATTTCCAATCCATATCACACTCCTTCTTCCAATTCTAAACTAAAAGAAAGTGGTAGATTTAGTGGAATTTTGTCCCAGCATCACCAACAAAATTAGACATATTTCATCATCTTCATTACTGAATTTATCTATATTTCAAACTTTTTCAAGTAATTTTGAAATCCAGTTCAACAATTAACAATGAGCAATCCCTAATACTTCGTTCTAAATCAGTCCAAACCCACTCTACTGTCCTAAATCACCCCAAACCCACTTGCTTATCTTAAATCATCCCCCAACCCACTTGCTTATCTTAAATCACCCCAAACCCACTTGCTTATCTTAAATCACCCCAAACCCCTCTTTTCCCGATAGATCTCGAACAAAGTGAGATCCCGACCTATCGGGAGAGGACTCCTTTCAGTCGAAAAAAGAGGGGCTTCCCCAGTTTCCCCCTACCATTTCCCCCTCTTCTTCGAAGAGGGGGATTAAGGGGGTGATTTTGAAAAAAAGAGGGCTCAACACGAAGTTTCCCCCTCTTCTTCGAAGAGGGGGATTAAGGGGGTGATTTAGAGGAAGAAGAGGGGTTTTAGGGTGATTGAAGACCAGAGGGAGTCAGGGGTGATTTATGTTCAAAAAAGGGAGTCAGGGAGTGATTTAGAGGAAGAAGAGGGGTTTTGGAAGGAATTTAAAAGAGAAAATGGAGATCGAAATATTTACAAACTTTTAATTCAACCAAAAAAAATCTCATTATTAAATAACGAGATTTTTTTAATAAAAATATTTTGATTTTAATTTGGGACCCAAGGAGTAGCAGGCATATAAATATATCAAATTATATTTGGATTATCTACTCTATCTGTACGCCTTTGTACTACAAATTTTTTACTTCCATTCATTTCCTCTACAACCATAGTTCAAGCTCATGCATTATAACTAACAACTTTTGCTACATGTCCTGCACCTGCATATCATCATCCTCATCTACGATAAACAACTATGGATCATGCAACAGGCTTACTACCAACACTAAATCAAGCAGACTTTGCATTTGCATACCATTGATTTGCATTTCAACCAAAAGGTCTAGCTTGAGAAGTATCATCTAAATATGGGAAGATTTGAGGCGTTATGGCTGCTATATACCAAGTACAGTGTCATGCATAAAACTTATTATTAATATTTTTATTAAACACCCAACTAGATAATATAGAAGAGCTAGAATAATCTCAAATAGAAGCAACTGAGGGAGTCCTACTACTTACAACATAAGAAGAAACTGTTGGCTTTGTAATTGTAGGTTTGTATGTCACCGTAGTTTTTGGTTTGTAGACAGGTTTAGGTCTTTCCATCATTCAAATATCATAAGCTTTTTCCAATGTAATAGGAACAAATATTTCCTGTCAATCTTGTAGCATCTCCGTTTCATCTTGAATATAGTTTAACGACATTAAATCCTCCACATTCAATCCATACCTGTTTGCAAACACCAAAATATTTTGAGTTCAATCTATAGTATAAATCAATCCTTCTGACTCATCAGTAATAATCAGTTTTTGATTTGGTTGTATCGGTCAATTAATATTATTTGTTTTTTTGATATGAGAAACAGTAGTACCAAAAGTACTAGCAATTTTGGATAAAGTATCTCCAGGCTGAACTATATAATTGATTACTCATTTGTTGTCTTCTCATATTTCTGCAGTAACATACTCTAGATTGATCAAATGCTGTTCATCAGAGTTTGTTTGTGCAAACGCAACCGTATTTACATACAATGTATCGGGTCATTTTTGGAATTTGTCCGCATATACTATAACCAATACAAACACAAACAATAAAAATAAAGTGATTGAAAATTTTAAATAATCTAATCCTTTGCTTCTAAATGTCATATAGTAATTTGGTGATAAATGGCGGAGAGGGTGGGATTTGAACCCACGGTCCGTGTGAACGAACAACAGTTTTCAAGACTGCCGCATTCGACCACTCTGCCACCTCTCCACAGGTTTACTTATTACACAGAGTATCTGCACATTTGTCGAACACGATCACAGTAATAATATTTATTTTGAATTGATTTTCAAGTATTAAAAAATAAACTACAACTCAGTACTCCAAGTGTAATTATTTTTACTATAAAGTTTGTTTTTCTAAAAAATGATTAACTTAAAAAAATTCTATCCTGTACAAACATGATCAGACAACAAAATTTTAAGAACAAAAAGTAAGAAAATAGATTCTATAAATCAAGATATTTTGGAATTCGCAGAAACTTTAATGGAACTAATGTACGAATATGATTGAGTATGACTAGCAGCCCCACAATTATGAAGAAATATTAGGATGATTGCTATTACTTTTTGGAAAGAAAACAAAAAATGATCAGAACGAATAGATGAAGATATCATGATAAATCCAGAAATTACCGAAAAATCCAAGGAAATGTCAATCTCAAAAGAAGCTTGTTTATCAGTCCCTAATGTAATTTGAAAAGTAAAAAGACACCAAAATATAGTGGTAGAATATTTAGACATCTTCGGTAGAAAAAAGAAAAAAAAGCTAAGAAACTACAATGCATTTATAGTTCAGCATGAAATCGACCATTTGGACGCTATATTATTTGTAGATAAATTGATTAAATAAGAAGTCAAAGCACACAAACCCCAAAGAAGCATATCGCCAATAAACCATCCGGTGCAAAAGTTCTATAGTTTTTTTATTCAAAAAGTTATTTTCTACTACTTCAAAGCTCAAAGCATCTTCCATTATTTCATATTTATATTATTCTGAGAAACTAAGCTCTTTTCATAAAACCAAAAAATATTCATCTCACAATTTCAACAACTCTCATCATAATTTTATTTCCAAAAAAAATATCTTTCAAAAAATTCTTAAATCGGTATAATATAGTTAATCAGTTTAATACGACCAAACTGTGAATGAACAAGCACTATAATATTATATCATTGCTAAAATGACTAAAAATATATTCCTTGTATAAACAAGGCTTTGGAATACAACATTTATCCCCAAATTAGATATGAAAAAAATAAACGAAAGTTTTATTTGTATAAATTGCAAAAAAGAAATTCCTTTAGCTTCCAAAACATGCAGAAATCACTGTCCATATTGTTTTGTTTCTTTGCATGTAGATTGAGATATTCCTTGAGATAGAAATACTACCTGTCATGGGAAAATGTATCCTAGAGAGTATTTTATAGCCAATTGAAATATGAAAATTTTGTTTGAATGTGAAAAATGCCACAAACAACACCGAAACAAAAGAGCTAAAGATGATGAAGTAGAAAATTTGGATAAATTTATAAGCTTATATAAAAAATCCCTACTTTAATCAGGGATTTTTCTATTTTGATGTTTTTAGTTTTTCAAATCAGGGACAGGGGGAATCGAACCCACAGTGACGGTTCCGAAGACCGTTGTGTTACCATTACACCATGCCCCTACTTAGTAAATGAGTTCATCAAGTTTGTAAAGTTTGTAAAGTTTGTAAGTTAAGTAACATATATTTTACAAACTTTAAGACTGAAGACATTCTTCCCTTGCGAAGCGAAGCGGAGTCCCGATACATCGGGAGGGGGAAGTTGTTCTAGTGCTGCGCCCCGCAGTAGTGCGAGGTAGTTGGGGGTAGTTGGAGCAAAACCCCCACCTATCCCGCACCGTAAGACTACGGTGCGGGAAAGCATCCTCCCCCAAGGGAGGGATTCTAATTGAGAACTTTATAAACTTTTAACTTGTAACTTTATAAACTTATTTGTTTACTAGGATTTTGATTATTCAATTTTCCAACTCTTTTAATACTTCTTCTTTTCAGTTGCTTGGAATTTTATCGTTTGTTTTTATGAACTCGATGAGTTGTAGTTTTACTGTTTCAAGCTCGTCTACTTTACTTATTTTTAGTCATTTTTCAATACTTTGATATAATTTTGCAAATATTTCTAGTAATTCAAAATCCGAACTAGTTAGTTGATAAACTATTCCATCTTTAACCTTTTGAATATTTTTTTTGAAAAAAATACTATTGTCTGTTAGGCTGTTTATGCATTCATCTATAAGTTCTTCGTTTTCTTGAAATCATGAGAACAATGGTATTTGTATTTTTATAGATTTTAAGTCATTGTTTTTGATATTTAAGTCACCATAAACTAACCGTAATCCAAACAAAAAATTTATTGGATCATATATTACTTCATCTTCATTTGTGTCTTTATTTTCGATACAAAATCATTTTTCTGTCTTATCTACAACAACTTTAGATCATAATTTTTTTAGATTGTCATTTAGTATATCTACTTTATTTTCACTGTATTTTGCCAAAAAATAGTATTTATGTCCGGTGTCTTCATCAAATCAACTAAATAATTTTAGAGCATGTTCAACACTTTCTAGATTTAATTCAATATTTTCCAATTCTTCATCTTTTTGTCATACCATAAAAACTCACATTTTATCTCACAAATCTCTCAAATGGATGATTTTGAATTGTTTTTTGTGGTAAACGATTATTCATTTATTGAAATCACAAAATTCAAATCAATCTAAATTATAGCAATATTCTTTTGTTTCATTTATTTCTGGATACTGTATACTTAGTATGTTGTGATTGTCTATAACTATTTTCATGAATTGTATTTTAAGAAGGTAAAGTTGATAGTCGCTAGTTGTCACTAGTCGATAGTCATTAGTCGCTAGTCTACAGTCGCTAGTCTACAGTCACTAGTCCTTAGCCAATGACTAATGTCTAATGACTAGCGACTATAGACTATTGACTATCGACTAACAGCGACTATCTATTTTTTATTATTTTATATAAGATCATCAAGGATATAATATTGGTCATTATAGCGGTTCCACCGTGACTAATAAATGGTAATGTCAGTCATGTATTCGGTAATATTTTCAGATTTACCCCAATATTTATAAATGCCTGTATTATAATCAATGACAAAAGTCCGATAGCTATCATTTTACTGTACTCATCTTTTACATATACCAATTTTGTGATCACATAATACATCAGGTAAAAGTATAATCATAAAAGGGCTATAGCTCCCAAAAATCATACTTCTTCGCTAAATGCTGCAAACACAAAGTCTGATTGTGCTTCTGGAAGATAGCCAAATTTCTGTAATCATTTTCAATATCACTTTCACGCAAACCCTCATCATCATATCGCTGCCAAAGCTTGTTCATTTTGCCATCCTACTCATTTGCTATCCTCATCATTTGGTGCACTAATAAAATAGCTCATTCTTTTTTGTAAATAAGCAAATCTAGTGCTAAATCTAGATGCTATCGTCCCAAAAATAATAGCACCACTTACTCATATTACAAGAATTCCAATTACTTTTTTTCGGCCCATTCATGTATAAAAAGCCATTATTAGTCCAGTTAGTCCCATCACCAAAGCACTTCCAAAATCTGGTATAAAAATAAATATTAATAATGAAAATATATTTATCACAATAAACGATAATGTTAGTTGATTATCATTATCAATAGATTTTTTTTTCCTAATCAACCATCAGGCAATAAATAAAACATATCATAATTTAAAAAATTCTGAAGGCTGAATACTCGGCAAAAACGGTATATCCAACCATCATCTTGCTCAATTTATTTCAATTCATATTCATGGCACAAAAACTAATATTTGTAATACAAACACTATAATTGTAATTATTATGATATTTTTTTGTTTTTGAAAAAAGCTTATTGGTATCCTGTAAACAATCAGAGCGGTTACTATGGCTATAATAATGCTCTTTAAATGTCTTACAAAATAAAAATAATTTGTAGGATCTCCTCCCAAAGCTAATGTCAAAGTAAAAGATTTATGTATGCTCACACTAAAAACTGCTAAGATTCAGTATATCATGAGCAAAATTCAAACAACTAATATCGGCATATTTTTTTTGATTTTAAAATAGTACTGTGACTCTAATTTTGTGGAAACTTTTTTCAATGCTAAGTTTTATGTCTTTGATTTTTTTTGTTAGAACATTAAATGCTTGCCCCGCTTAGCGGGTGAATGTTAAAATGATAAAATGTTAAAATGATAAAACAACACAATAATGTTGTAGCCCCGAAGAATTGCGGGGCTGCCTTAATAAATAATAATTTGTTCAAATAAAAATCTGTGCTAAAACATAGATTTTTGTTTTATGAAAAAATAAAATCATTTCTTACATTATTTTGCATTTACTTTACATACTAAAAAAGTATAGTTCATTCTAGTAAATTGGTTTTATATGATTTTTGGAAAGTTAACTATTCTGATTGACTTTATAATATTAAGAAACAAACTCTACGAACCTTATGAACCCCGCCCCGCAGTACTGCGGGGCGGGGCGGGGCGGGGTAGGCGGGCTTTTTAACTTTATAAACTTACTACTTCTACTATGTTTCAAATATGACTTGTTTGAGCTACAAATGTTTGAAAATCTACTATTTTTAATAGATTGATAGGACAATTTAGAGCTATAGTAACTGATATCCCTGGTACTACTACAGATATTATTTTTCATGATATTCATGTAGATAGTGTTTGAGATCTTAGGTTTGCAGATAGTCCTTGATTAATTGAATTTGAGGAGGAGCGATCTTATATCAAAAAAATTATAGATGAATCAGATTTGATTCTTTTTGTGATAGATGATTCAGTTGGTGTTACGGCAAAGGAGCAAAAAATATATCAATATATTCTTGATTCCAATAGGAGAAAACAGACGGTATTGCTCATAAACAAGCTAGATATCAATTACAAACCAAATGAATTAAGTTTGGGTATAGCGGATTATTATGATTTGTGAGTAGAAAAAATTATATGAATTAGTGCAAAAAATAATTTGAATATAACTGAAATAGAGGACTTTATAATAGATTATTTCAAAGATAAAGAATGAAGGACGGACAATGTCAAAATAGACAATCCTATATGAATAGCTATTATTTGAAAGCCTAATGTTGGGAAATCTACACTTTTGAATACTTTAGTTTGAACTAAACTTGCCAAAGTGGAGGATTATTTGGGGACTACTCGTGACTATATCACTGGGGAATTTACTATGTGAGGAAAAAAATATAAAATTTATGATACTGCTGGAATTAGAAGAAAATGAAGTATACATGGTATAGAAAAAATTGCATACGATAAAATCAAATGAATGTTGAAATATGTTAGACCTGCTGTGATTTTTATGCTGGATGCCGAACAATGACTTACTCATAGGGATATGACATTGCTTTCTGAGATCAATGATTTAGCTTTACCGCTTATATTTGCGATCAATAAGATGGATCTTTTGGATACTGTCCAACAAAAAATGATTAAAAAGCAGGTTCAAGCAACATTGGATTTTGCTAAATATATACCGATAGCTCCTATTATTTCTACTGATGGTACAGGAGTTAGAGAAATGATAAGTATGGTCTCAAAAATTAAAAAAGAGGCTGAAAAAAGAATTGATACAAATGAATTAAATAGGGTTATAAACGCAGAATTGTTGCAAAGACCACCAAGGTTTCCAAAAAATAAAATTTGTAAAATTTACTATATTACGCAGGTAGATATTAATGCTCCAACATTTGTTGTTTTTGTGAATAAAAAGGAAAGAGCTAATTTTGCTTTGAAAAAATGGATAGAAAACTCAATTAGAAAAAACTTTGGTTTTGTATGAACACCGATAGTTATTCGTTTCAAAGAAAAAAATGAAGAAAAAAATAAAAAATAGAGAAATATTTTATTCACATCCGAATAAGTAATAATGAAAATTCATAAAAACTTTTATTAAAACCAGAACTTATAAGTTCCCCCCCAATGGAAATTTTGTATAGATCTAATGTAAATACTTTCTATAAAAAGATAGTGTTATTATTCAATGTAAATTTTGTATTTCAATCATATTGAATTTATTACAAGTTTATGTATATAATACATTTATTTATCCACTATACTAAATTTAATGAAAAAAAACATTTTCCTAAAATCTTTTCTAGTTATTCCTGTTTTGATTGTGCTATTGCAGAGTTAAGTTCGTTTTTTATACTTATTTTCTTGATATTTTTCTCGAGGTGTTTTCCCATTCATTCACATTCAGGTATGCTTTCTTTGAGTATTATAGTAGCCTAATCGTTGACTG